>Ga0255334_1000365_pt1 | contig 39796 bp, 44 predicted proteins | sample EtOH5_35cm_T3_12_FD_202080 | JGI IMG/M metagenome (GOLD analysis project Ga0255334, IMG submission 202080) | Sandy soil microbial communities from University of British Columbia, Vancouver, Canada - EtOH5_35cm_T3_129 | ecosystem: Engineered > Artificial ecosystem > Sand microcosm > Unclassified ... | reverse complement strand
GCACAATTATAGTCATATAGAGCATGGTTCAGGCTCGATAGCTAAGTCAATTTCGCACCGTTAGGTGCGATTACCTTAGAAGCCCCCACCTCTAAGTGTTAGCGTAGGTGGAGGGTAGTTCACGACATTAATCTCAATGTTTCTCTAGGATACAGGGGAACTTCTTTTGTGTGCATAAACAAAAAGTGTGCATAATCAAAAGTGATTTATGCACACTTCATTTTTTAGATGCTTTTGACATTCAGTAATTTATGCATGCTGATCCAATGAAGTTCTTCGTCGTTGACCAGTTTAACTCGTTGATTTGTGGTATCGATTTTTTTAACCCACCCCCATGCCTCTTCCACTACACCTAAACCCTCCTTCGTTTCCTTCCACCATCTAATCCTAATAGCATTGTCAAAATGAATGCTCTCCAGGATATTTTGGTTTAATTCATGGATTTCATCTTCTTCCAAGGTTGGTTGAGGAGTTAGGTTTAAATCTTGAAGATGGTCAAGGTATGAAATTCTTTGCTCAGGAAGTAGGAATCTCATTGAACTAAATATGTCGTTTTTCTTGCTTCCCATATCATCTCCCCCTATTCGCGAACTCATCAAATCCATAGTAATGGTATGGACAAAGCAACAAAAGATTCTTCGCGTCATGCTTAGCGTAGCCCAGGTGGGTATCCAACTCGGCCTCCATAAACTCCTGAACGGTTGAAGCAAACCGTTTCTTCAGCGCGTTCTGGATGTCTCCCGCTGATTGAATGTCGTTCTCTTTGATGAAGCTCTGGATCTGTTCTTTTATTTTACAGTCCCTTTTGGAAAGATGTGTCAACTCTTATTTGTAACATTTTTTACCCTTTTTGTATTTTTAGACAATCCCTCCTAATAATCTGTCAACCATTGCATCATAAACGATAATGCTTTAGACCATGGCTTTGCGTGCACTATGTTTGCATAGACTTGTTACAAGTTAAACAGTTTTACGTTGATAAGGGCAGTACGAACCGGCTGGAAGCAAACAAGTTATCCTTCTTCGACACACGCGTCTCCCTCATGATGCCTTCTCCTCTCGCTGATCGTGTCGACCCACTTGCCGACGAGCGCCTGGCACTCGGCCCGCAAGATTTCGATCGAGTAGACCGCCTCGCGCAAATAGCCCTGCTGCCGATAGTGCACGACGTAGGCATGCCCCTGTCTGCGGCAGCTGACCACCACGCATCCCTGCTGGCGCAGCAGACGGCGCAGCCGATGGTGCTGCCGCTCTGCCCAGCGGGAGAGCTCCAGCAGCACCCAGTCAAAAACAGCCTGGTAGGACAGCTTGAGCGGCACGCCCCGGACCCGCCCCAAATCGACCATGACCACGCGAAACAGGATGCCAAACAGGATGTACAGGCGCATCAGCTCCTGCTCGCCTTTGCCCGCCCGCGCCTGCTGTCCGCTCACTTGTAGTGCCCTCCGATCTTGCGGGCGCGCTCTTTCGCCTGACCGGACTGCTGCAGGGAGGCGGCCCGCAAAATCGCGTCCTGGCCGTAGCGGGTGCGGATGTCGTCCATCGCCTGGGCGAGCGAGCGGCGTTTCTGATAATCGGCAAACAGGCTGAGCTGCAGGACATTGTCCGACACGAGCTGTCTCAGGGTGACGCCGATGCTGCGCACGGGTGTCTGCTGCCAGTGCCGGTCGAAAAGGCAGCAGGCGGCTTCGTACAGCACCAGCGCATCATGGGTCTGCTCCTCCAGCTTCATTTGCCGGCCAAAGCCGGTCTGCGCATCCAGATCCGCTCCGCGGCAGCCGACGGACAGCACCGAACCCATCAGCTGCTTGCTCCGCGCCCGACGGCATACCTCTTCGCACAGCTCCAGCAGCACGACCTTGACATCAGCTGCCGTATGATAGTCCCGCGGCAGCGTCATATGGTGGCCGATCCCTTTTTGCGTATCGTACGTCTGGAGCGAGACGGGCGAGTCGTCCAGTCCCTGAGCGGTGCGCCACAGCACCTCGCCATTCACTCCGAAACGGCGGGCGAGCACGTCCGGCGCCATCTCCGCCAGCTGCCGGATCTGATAGACCCCCATGCGGTGAAAGTGACGCTTCATCCGCGAACCTACCCCAAACAGCCTTTCGATCGGCAGCTTCCAGAGCGTGTCAGCCAGCTCCCCCCGCTTGAGCCAGAAACAGCCCTCCGGCCGCTTCTTGGCGAAGCTGTCGCAAGCCATTTTGGCCAATACCTTGTTCTCCCCAATCCCGACCCGGCAGTTGATCCCCGTCTCCAGCCAGACGCGCCGCCGGATCTGCGCCGCCATCTGCAGCACATCGCCAAACAGGTGCACGCTCCCGGTCACGTCGAGAAACTGCTCGTCAATCGAGTACGGCTCGACCTTGTCTGTAAACGACTCAAAAATGCGGGTAATCTGCATCGAGATGCGGATGTACATTTCCATCCGCGGGCGAACCACCACGAGGCTGCGGCACTTTTGCTGCGCCTGCCACAAAGCCTCTGCCGTGACCACGCCGTACGATTTGGCAATCGGACATGCTGCCAGGACCACCCCGCTGCGCAGCTGCGGATCTCCCGCCACGACGATCGGCTTGTTCCGCAGCTGCGGATTGGCCGCCTTCTCGATGCTGGCATAAAAGCTCTGCATATCTACCAAAAAAACAATCCGTTTGTTCGCATTGGCCATATCGCCATCCCCTCAATAAGAACGAGTGTTCGTAACACATTTTTGTTCTTAGTATAGCAAACAAACGTTCGCTTTCATACCTTTTCCCGTGAAATTTAGCCGCCAATTTCTTACAGTGGCTATCCGCCCTTCCAACTCAAGACACCGGCTCCTGCTTCGGCTTCGCCTGCCCGCGTGAAACGCCGCGTACAACAGACCGGCGATCCAGGAGCCGAGCGTTGCCGCCGCGTACATGACAGAATTGGCCAAGCTCGAAATCGTGCCGCGAATCGTCGGATTTAGCGAAGTCAACAGCCCCATCATCAGCGGGAAGAGGATTCCCAACAGGTGAAGATGCTGAAGTATGCGCCTGCCACCACGGAAACGGACGGCCAGCACACGCAGCTGCCGGTCGTGGACCCAGTGAAAGGACAGGGCTGGCTCTACGAAATGCACGGCAGGCGCGTCCTTGGCATGCTGGCGGATCGCTGCTTCCACGCTCAAGCGGTCCATCGGCTCGCGAAAGAAAAACGTGTATGCCTGCGGAGCCGTCCCCACGGCGGTACGCAACGGAGAGTGTAGCTGCGGCTCCGCATCCAGCTGGATGCGCACGTCTTCTTTCATCGCTGGGGCAACCGCCCTCCTCTTTCTTTTAGAAATTTTTTCCTATTTTTCCTATATACGTGGCGCAGGGCGGATTCGTTTCGCTTCGGCCGTGTGCCGTGTAACCGAGCGTGCCAAAAAGCCTTCCCCGTGTGACCGGAGAAGGCCCCCTTGCCTGCTGTTGCTTCGATTCCACTGACCGCTCCACTAGTCAAGCACGATGCCGTCCAGCACGCCCTCGCGCTGCAAATACTCGCGCAAAGAGCGGTACTTGGCATCCCGCCAGAACGCGTCCTCCGCCACCAGCCGGGCCGTCTCCTGGCGAGCCACCTCCAGCGCCTTGTAGTCGCTCAGCAGATCCGCCACCTTGAATTCGGGGATGCCGCTCTGCTTGGTGCCGAAGAAATCGCCCGGTCCGCGCAGCTCCAGGTCGCGCTGGGACAGCTCGAAGCCGTCCGTCGTCTCGCACATGACGCGCATCCGCTCTTTGCCGATCTCCGACTTGGGATCGGCAATCAGCACGCAATACGACTGCTCCGAGCTGCGGCCGACACGCCCCCGCAGCTGATGCAGCTGGGCGAGGCCGAAGCGATCCGCGTCGTACACGACCATGCAGGTGGCGTTCGGCACGTTTACCCCGACCTCGACTACGGTCGTGGAGACGAGAACGGCGTATTCCCCGGCGAGAAAGGCCTGCATCACCGCATCCTTTTCCTTCGCCGGCAGGCGCCCGTGCATCAGGCCCACGCCAAACTCGGGAAAGACGTGCGTGAGCTGGGCGTGGACGTCGATCGCGTTTTGCACGTCCAGCTTTTCCGACTCTTCGATCAACGGGCAGATGACGTACGCCTGCCGGCCAAGGCGCAGCTGGGCCCGCATCTGCTCCAGCACCGCCGGGAACTGGCCGTGCATTTTCCACGTCGTCTCGATCGGCTTGCGCCCTGCCGGCATCTGATCGATCGTGGAGACGTCCATATCGCCGAAAGCGGTGATCGCCAGCGTCCGCGGGATCGGGGTCGCCGTCATGAACAGCACGTCGGGAGCGAGGCCCTTGCTGCGCAGGATGCGCCGCTGCTCTACGCCGAAGCGGTGCTGCTCGTCTGTGATGACCAGACCCAGCCGCGAGAAATACACATCCTCCTGAATCAAGGCATGCGTCCCGACGACGACATCGGTCAGGCCCATCTGCAGGGAAGCGATGACCTCCCGCCGGCGCTTGGCCGTGAGCGAACCGGACAAGAGCGCCACCTCGGCGCCGCAGGGAGCCAACAGACTCGTCAGCGACTGCACATGCTGCTCCGCCAAAATCTCCGTCGGCACCATCAGCGCCCCCTGAAAGCCCGCCTTGACCGCCGCGACCAGCGCAATGGCCGCCACCACGGTTTTCCCGCAGCCGACGTCCCCCTGCAGCAGCCGGTTCATCGCATGCGGCGAACGCATATCGTCCAAGATTTCCTTGACGACCCGCTTCTGGGCATCCGTGAGCGGAAACGGCAGCGAGGAAATGAACCGGCGCACCTCTTCCAGCGGAACGGACACGGCCATGCCCTCTGTCTGCTGCCGGTTCACCCGGCGCAGCGTCTGTATTTTCAGCTGGAACAAAAACAGCTCCTCAAACATGATCCGGCGCCGCGCCTGCCGCCCCACCTCCGCATTGGCCGGGAAGTGGATGGCATGGATAGCCTCGGCGCGCGGCATCAGCCGATAGCGCTCGACGATGGATGCCGGCAAGATTTCCGGAATCTGCTGGCCGAACTGCCGGAGCGCCTGCTGGATCGTCTTGCGCAGCAGATTGTGCGTGACATCCTGGCCCAATGGATAGACGGGAGCCAGCTCTCCCCGCTTGGCGGCGCGGTCCGAATCCGCTTCGGTCAGCTCGCTGACTGTGACCTGCAGCTTGTGCTTGTCCCATTTTCCCGTGATGAGAATTTCCTTGCCCGGCGACAGCCTGCTTTTCACGAACGTTTGATTGAACCAGACGGCCGTCACGACCACCCGGTCCATGACTACCTTGACGGAGATGCGCGATTTGCCTTTTCCATAAAAACGAACAGAGGGCTCGCCGTATACCGTGCCCGCCAGCGTGACCCTCTCTCCGTCTTTTACCTCTGTCAAATCGCGCACGCGGTAGTCTTCATAGCGGGAAGGGAAATACTCCAGCAGATCGGCTACACTGTGGATCCCCAACCCGGCAAAAGCTTTTGCCCGCTCTTCCCCTACCCCGTGAAGCTGGGAGACGGGAGCCTGATAGGACGTCGTCATTGCTTCTCCATCCGCACGCCGAAAATCTTGGCTTCGATTTGGCGCCCTGTCTGAGTCGCGGCCAGTCCGCCCTGGGCCGTCTCCTTGAGCGTCGTCGGCATCGCGCAGCCGATCCGGTACATCGCTTCGATGACTTCGTCGGTCGGGACGACGCTCTTGATGCCGGCCATCGCCATATCGGCCGCTACCGTCGCGATCGCGGCTCCCATCGCATTGCGCTTGACACAAGGCACTTCCACCAGTCCGGCTACGGGGTCACAGACCAGACCGAGCATGTTCTTCAGGGCAATCGCGACTGCCTGCGCCGACTCCTCCGGCGTGCCGCCAGCCATTTCCACGATCGCAGCCGCTGCCATCGCAGTCGCCGATCCGACCTCGGCCTGACAGCCGCCTGCCGCGCCGGAAATGAACGCATTGTTGGCGATACAGTAGCCGATCGCCCCTGCGGCAAACAGGTAGTTGACCATTTCCTCCCGCGTCGGCTGCAGTTTGTCAGACACCGCGAACAGCGTCCCCGGAACGATCCCGCACGCCCCTGCCGTCGGGGTCGCCACGATCGTCCCCATCGCTGCGTTGACTTCGTTCACGGCTACCGACATCGAGACCGCATTGAGCAGCGTCGGTCCCGACAGGAAAGGCTTGTTCTGCATATATTCCTGCAGCTTTTTCGCATCGCCGCCCGTCAGTCCGCTATGGGAGCGAATATCCTCGGTCAGGCCGCGGCGCACTGCCTTTTCCATGACTTCCAGGTTGGCGTACATGTCTTCCATGATGGCGTCCCGGCTGCGCTGCGACACTTCCATCTCCGCCTCGATCATCACCTGGGAGATTTTTTTTCCCTGTGAATCCGCCACTTCCACCAGCTCCGCCACATTGCGAAACATCTCGATCCATCACTCCTCTACTCCTGCCTTTGTCAGCTAATTCAGCGAAAGCAGGGAAACGTCAAATACATACGGAATCTGCCGGATTTCCTCCAGCACCTGTGCGGATACCGGAGCATCCGTCTCGATCGCCATCAAGGCGCGCGAACCGCGATCGTGCCGGGAGACCTCCATGAGGCCGACGTTGATCCGCTCCTGCGTCAGCACTTTGGCTACGGCAGCAATCATCCCGAAGCGATCCTCATGCAGCACCAGTAGCGTCGGACTGTCAAAGCCCAGCTGCAGATGGAAGCCGTTGAGCTCCAGAACCTCGATCTTGCCCCCGCCGATGGAAACGCCGACGACCTCGATCGCTTCCTGGCCGTTGGACAGCTGGATGCGTGCGGTATTGGGATGCTCCGTCAAGACTTCGGACGTTGTCAGGTTCACATCCATCCCCGCCTTTTCCGCGATGAGCAAGGAATTTTTCAAGCGCAGGTCCGACGTGTCGAAATCGAGGATACCGGCGACCGTTGCGACATCGGAGCCATGGCCTTTATACGTCTTCGCAAACGAACCGTAGAACGTGATGTCCGCCCGCTTCGGCTCCTTGCCGAACAGCTTGCGGGCCACCCTGCCGATGCGCGCAGCGCCTGCTGTATGGGAACTGGACGGCCCGACCATGACTGGGCCGATAATATCAAAAACACTTTTGTACTTCAACCGGTTTTCCTCCTAAAATCGCAAGGGGTTCAACAAGAATCACTCCCATTGTATCGTACAGGGGGTGAAAGCGCTACAGGTTTCCCCGCCGGAGTGTCTCTGTCCGGGAGACAACAGATAGGAACGCATATTCCCCACATCTTCCACCATCCCTTTATTCCGTTGCAATCCGACGAACAGGATGAAATGCAAATGTCTTTCTCATCCATATCAGGCGGATGTGAACGCGTGCAAGCCCGATGCCCTCCTCGTCAAGCGCCTGATCGCTGATGCGCTCGCCGAACCGCCGTCTGAATCCGAAAAAAAGACACTCCCGAATCGTTCGAAAGTGTCCTTTTCTGTCAGGCCCTCGCCATGAGAATGCACAAAAGGCCCGGTCCGGTGTGGGTTCCGATCACAGGACCGATCTCTTTCAAATGGGAATCCGCAACCGGAAATTCCTGTTTGATGCGCTCCAGTATTTCCGCGGCCTGGTCCGGTACCGCGCTGTGCAGGACCACGGCCTTCACCGGCTTCCCCTGCGCGTATTCCTGGAACGTTTCCAGCACGCGATTCAGCGCTTTTTTCGTCCCTCGTACCTTGTCAAAGGCGGTGACATATCCGGCGGGATCCAAGGTCAAAATCGGCTTGATGTTGAGCAGAGAGCCGATCACGGCTGCCGCCCGCCCGATCCGCCCGCCCTTTTGCAAAAATTCCAGCGTATCGACGATAAAGTAGACCTGTACGTCGTCAAGATAGCGGTCGATCATGTCGAGAATCTGCTGCTTGCCCTTGCCTTCCCGGGCAGCCTTGGCCGCCTCCACGCAGATCATCCCGTGCACGTAGGAGGCCTTGCGGGAATCGATCACGGTGATGTCGATGCTCTCCTCCAGCATCGACTTGGCGATCATCGCCGACTGATACGTGCCCGATAAGGCAGCCGAGAGCATGATAGCGATGATTTGCACATCTTTGCCGTACTGCTCGCAGATCGCCTTGTACGCTTCCGCAAACTCCAGGGGAGAAGGCTGCGAGGTCGTCGGCAGCACATTCGAGCGGCTCAGCTTCGCAAAAAACTCGGCAGAGGAGATCGTGACCCCGTCCTGGTAGGTTTCCGCTCCAAACATCACCTTCAGCGGTACGGCCACAATCCCCAACGATTGCCGCACAGACGCGTCGATGTCCGAGGCGCTGTCGGTCAGAATCACAATAGGCATGCACGAGGACTCCTCTCCCAATTACTCTACAGAAAAAATGAACGAATAAAGCGGCTGACCGCCTTCCTGGATCTCCACTTCCACATTCGGATAGGCGTCAGCCAGTGCCGCCTCCAACGCTTCTGCCTGTTCTTGTGTCGCTCCTTCGCCGATAAACACGGTGACGATCTCGGAATCCTCATCCACCATCTCCATGAGCAGAGCCACGGCGCTTTGCTGCAGATCGGGGCAGGCTGTGACGATTTCCTTTTCCGCAATCCCGATGTAGTCGCCCTCTTTGAACTCGACGTCGCCCATGCGCGTGTCGCGTACAGCGTGAGTGACCATTCCCGTCTTCACGTTCGCGATCGCCCTCTTCATCGCCGCTGCATTGGCCTCTGCCCCGGCTGCGCCGTTGAAGGCGACCAGTGCCGCCAAGCCCTGCGGAATGCTCTTGGTCGGGATGACCGTCACGGAAGCGTCGGACAGCTCCGCCGCCTGCTGCGCGGCCATGACAATGTTGCTGTTGTTCGGGAGGATGATGATCTCGCTGGCATATAGGCCCTGGATGGCGTTCAGGAAGTCTTCCGTGCTCGGATTCATCGTCTGTCCGCCTTCCACGACCACGTGCACGCCCATGCTGCGCAAAATTTTGGCGATCCCGTCGCCTGAGGCAACGGCGATCAGCCCGTAGGTAAGCTCTTCAGCTTCCCCGCGTGCAGCAACCGTTTGCGGCACAGGTACCGCTTGCGGCACCTTGGATTCCTCTGCCTTGAGGATGTTGGCATGCTGCTCCCGCATGTTCTCGATCTTGATGCGATGCAGGCTGCCGAACTGCTGCGCGTACTGCAGCACGTTGCCCGGATGCTCGGCGTGAATATGCACCTTGACGACCTCGTCATCGGATACGACCAGCAAGGAATCGCCCATTTGGTTCAGCTGGCTGCGGAACAGCCCCTCTGTGAACGGCTTTTTGTTCGGCTCCGTGCTATGGGAGATGTGCACCATAAACTCCGTGCAGTAGCCAAAGTGGATGTCTTCTGTCTTCATGTGGATTTGCGCATGCTGCTCATGCACAAGCTTGTCCAGATCGGCCTCGTTTACCACGGGCTTTGGCTTGTGCGCAGCGTCTTCCGGCGCTTCGCCGCGCAGCGCCCGCAAAAATCCTTCGTAAATAAACAGCAGGCCCTGTCCGCCTGAATCGACGACGCCGACCTCTTTTAGCACAGGCAGCATTTCCGGTGTGCGCAATAGCGTCGCCTGCGCCTGTTCATACGTTTTTTCCATGACCATGACAATATCGTCCGACGCGCGGGCTGCCCGGACTGCCACCTCGGCCGCCTCCCGGGCAACGGTGAGGATCGTTCCCTCGACCGGCTTCATGACTGCCTGGTAGGCTGAATCCACCCCCGCCTTTAACGCCTCGGCAAACTGGCGAGAGTGAATGACCTCTTTCCCGTTCACTGCTTTGCTGAAGCCGCGGAACAGTTGGGACAAAATGACTCCCGAGTTGCCGCGCGCGCCCATCAACAAGCCTTTGGCCAATGCGGAAGCCGCTTCCCCGAGGAGCGGAGACTCCTTGCGGCGAAGCTCTTCTGCACCTGATGCAAGCGTCATATTCATGTTCGTCCCGGTATCACCATCGGGTACGGGAAAGACGTTCAACCCATCCACCACTTTGACGTTTTTAGCCAGAAGGCTTGCCCCCAGGTAAACCATCCGGCTAAAAAGCACGCCATCAAGACGCGTATGTACCAACTGCTGTTCCTCCTAACCTATGTATCCCTATCTGTACGTACGCCCTGCACGAAAATATTCACGGCAGTGACGTCGATCCCCACGGTTTGCTCCAAGGTATAACGGACGCGGCGCTGGACGTTGCCGGCAACCTCGGAAATTTTAACGCCATAGCTGACGATGATGTGCATGTCCAAAGTCACTTCGCCATTCTGATTGTGAACGACAACCCCTTTGCTCAGGTTGTCCCGCCCCAGCAGCTCGGCGATCCCGTCTTTCAGCGCTTTTCGCGGAGACATGCCGACGAGGCCGAAAACTTCCATAGCGGCGCCTCCCGCAATCCGAGCGATCACTTCTTCGGTAACATCTATTTTTCCCAGAGATGTGCTCATTTCTACTGTCATGCAAGGACTCCTCCTCTTTTCAACAGCTTGATCGCTTTGGTAAGCGTAAACATGCTTCATATAATTTTACACTAACAGATTGAAGAAATGAAGCTTTTTGTCGGACGGGCAGGGAAAGATGCAGAGCAGGGCTTTTCCTCATGTCAAGTATTGCAATTGACAGGATTCGTGTGCTACTATGATGGAGTATTTGTATTTCCCATCTGAGGGAATGTCGTTTAGATGCAACAAGGAGGTGGATCGTAATGGCACGTCGTTGCTTTGTAACTGGTAAAGCTGCTAAAGCTGGAAACGCTCGCTCCCACTCCATGCGCGCAACTCGCCGCACCTGGGGTGTTAACGTACAAAAAGTGCGCATTCTTGTAAATGGAAAACCGAAGCGCGTTTATGTAAGTACCCGAGCACTGAAATCCGGACTCGTAACTCGCGTGTAGTCGTTCTGCGCAACGCGAAAAAAAGCACCCTCGAGGTGCTTTTTTGCATGTTACTGGCGTTCCACTCTTTCCCTCGGGAGGCCGAGGCGACGCCGTCATTTTTTCTTGTTGAATGCCTCTATGATGCCGCGGATCATGCCACCCAGGAACTTCGGCAACTTGATGGTGTAAAACCGCATGCTACCCCTCCTCACCGAAATTACTTCACCTGATACAAATACCAGCCCGCCCCCACGAGAGCCAACGATAACAGGCTATACCAAACCCACGGAGGTGCCATGTACAGGAAAATGGTGATACCTCCGACAGCCAACGCACCCCCGAGAACACGTCGCAAGGCGCCCCCCTGTCGCAGGCGATAGGAGCGCAATCCCATTTATACTGCACCTCCTTTAGGTGTTCTCCCACACGTGCATATTACATCATATTCTGCTGTCGGATAAACATGTATCCTACCATGCGAAAAAGTATAAACGCGCGACCAGGCAGCCCAAGCCCATGCAGATATCAAGGATAATGGCAGGATACATTCAGCTTGCTGCCAGGCCATTTGCGAGATGCCTTCGAGAACCGCCAGATTGCGCAAAAAATTCAGGCAACATGGTGGCTGCCTGATTACCATAAGCACGACAGCCTGACAAAATGCGTGTCCCCGCTTATGCCAAACGGTCCCGGTCCCGTGCCGGAAGCGGCAGCGAGGGCGCACTGGTGAGCACGACCGTCAGCACAACTCCGGCAATGATCATCTCGGGAAGCAAATAAGTCATGTTGTACACGAAGGAATACAAGGGGGCGGGGGGCCCCCCCCCCCCCCCGGCAAACCGCATTTCATGGGTCACGATCGCCATCGTCATGCCTGTATGAGCCAAGCCCTTCATGACCTCCAGCACTTCCTTGACCATCTCCGGGTCGAGCGCTGAGGTAGGCTCGTCAAACAGCATGATTTCCGGCTCCATGACCAGCGAGCGCGCGATAGCCAGACGCTGCTTCTGCCCCCCGGACAGGCGCGACGGGTACACGTCGGCCTTGTCCGCCAGGCCGACCCGCTGCAGCAGCTCTCTCGCCTTGCTCCCGGCCTCTGCCTTGGACAGTCCTTTGACCTTGATCGGAGCGTATGTCAGGTTGCCGAGAACCGTCATGTGCGGGAAGAGATGAAAGTGCTGAAAGACCACCCCGATTTTTTGGCGAATCTTCATGACATCCGCTTTGGGAGCCGAAAGCTCCTGTCCATCGATCAGGATCGTGCCGGATGTCGGGATCTCGAGCAAATTCAGGCAGCGCAAAAGAGTCGACTTGCCTGAACCGGACGGGCCGATGATCGCCACGACTTCCCCTTTGGCGATCTCGGTGGAAATTCCTTTTAACACCTCGAGCTGCCCAAACGATTTGGTAATGTTGTCTATCTTAATCACTGCGTCTCATCCTCCTCTCCAGCACACGCGCAAACCAGGTCAAGATCATGACCATGACATAGTAGAGGGCACCGGCGATGATGTACGGCTCAAAGTACCGGAAAATCGTCCCTTTCACCACGTTGGCGTTTTGCAGAATGTCGGCGAGACCGATCGTGGAAACGAGTGCGGATTCTTTCAGCAGCGCGATCGTTTCATTGACCAGCGCAGGCAAAATGATGTCCAGCATCATCCAATTTAAATACCCACGCCCGATTCGTTTGTAGTATGTCCTTTTTCGTCCTGCATCCCAAGCGAAATTTACCTTTTCTCTGGCGAAAATGGAGCCAAAGAATTATAGTGCATATGAACACCTATCAAGGAGGGAATAAAATGGCCACCCAGTGGACCGCCCATTTTCAACAGCAGCTGCCCGCCATTCTCGAGGAACTGCGCACATACGTAGAAATGGAGACGCCGACTCACGACAAAGCCGCTGTCGATCGGCTGGGAGCTTTCATCGCGGACCGCTTCCGCTCTCTCGGTTGCAGGGTCGATGCCATTCCCCGGCAGACGTGCGGGAACCAGCTGCGGATCGAATACGGGGAAGGAGCCGAGCAAGTCATGGTGCTCGGTCATTTTGACACGGTGAAGGACGTGGGGACGCTCGCGCGGGAGCCTTGGCGGATCGCGGACGGACGGGTGTACGGACCCGGTACATACGACATGAAAGCCGGGATCGTCTTTTGCTATTTCGCGCTGAAGACGATCATCGAACAAAGCATCCCGCTGCAAAGCAAGCTGGTCTTTTTCTGGAATACGGATGAAGAAACCGGCAGCGAATCTTCCGAGCCGTGGATCCGCAAGGAAGCGAAGCGGAGCAAATGCGCGCTGGTCATCGAGCCGGCGGCTGGCGACGGCTCGCTCAAAACGAGCCGGAAGGGTGGCGGAGACTTTTTGCTGAAAGTCACCGGCCGCGCTGCCCATGCCGGAAACGACCACGCCCTGGGCGTCAGCGCGATCGAGGAAATCGCCCACCAGGTCATCGCCGTTCAAGGCTTTACGAATTACGAGGCGGGCACGACGCTCTCCGTGGGGACGATCCGGGGAGGCACGGCCTCCAATGTCGTTCCGGACTACGCGGAAGCGGTCATCGACGTCCGCATCAGCGTGAGTGACGAAGCCGAGCGCATTACGGCCCTCATGCGGCAGCTTGCCCCTGTCCTGCCAGGCGCCCAGCTGGTCGTGGAAGGCGGCATCAGCAAGCCGCCGATGGAACGAACCCGAGGCACGGAGCAGCTGTTCCTGCTGGCGCAGGAGCAGGCCAGGCTGGAAGGCTTCCCCTTGACAGAGCGCGGGGTGGGCGGGACGAGCGACGGCAACTTTGCCGCCGACGAAGGGACCCCGACCCTCGACGGCCTGGGACCTGTCGGCGACGGCGCCCACGCCTCCCACGAGCACGTCGTCATCGACGCCATCCCCGGACGGATCGCGGTCCTGCTGCGTCTGTTCTCTGTGCTGTAAGGCAAGCTTCCCCGCTTAGCCCGGACTCGCGGCGGGGTTTTCTGTTGCTCTACTTTCCGTTTGGCCGTCATATATATTCCCTATCAAACGGGGAAGGAGCTGAGGAAAGTGGCGAAGGCAAAACCGTTGCCGAGCAATGCGGTCGGATTTTGGCGCCGTTTGGGAGCCGGCTTGCTGGATGGATTGATCAACGGGATCCCTCTTGCCCTTATTTCTTATCTCGTGACGGGTGAAGCAAAAGGAAACTGGCTTACCCATGCCGTGTCGATTCTCTACAGCCTGCTGTTGCCTGTTTTCTGGTACGGCTATACGGTCGGGAAGCGGATCGTCGGCGTGCGCATCGTCAAGCTAAACGGGGAAGCTGCAGGATTCGGGACCATGCTGCTGCGGGTCGTGGTCGGAATCTGGCTCGTCTACAGCGTGACGCTGGGGATCGGCGCCATCATCAGCGCCATTATGGTAGTGAAAAAAAGAAGCCATCCCGTCTCTCGACAATGGGATGGCTTTTTCCTTCCTGGTATCGCAAGCCGGATTTACCCGCGAATGGAGGCGATCGCCTGGGTGCGGTCCGGCTGATTGAACACAGCGCTGCCGGCAACCAGGACCGTCGCCCCGGCCTCCTCGCACAAACGCGCTGTCTGTGCGTTCACGCCGCCGTCGATCTCGATCTCGACGTGGCCAAGGCCGCGCGCATCCAGCATCTCGCGCAGCTCCTTGATCTTCGGTACGACGTTGTGAATAAATTTTTGTCCGCCAAAGCCCGGGTTGACCGTCATCAAGAGAACCATGTCCAGGTCAGACAGAACAGGCTCTACCGTCGCCAGCGGTGTGGCCGGATTCAGCACAACGCCTGCCTTGACCCCTTGTTCCTTGATCAGGTACAGCGTGCGATGCAGGTGGCGGCACGCTTCCTGGTGAACGGTAATCCAGTCCGCCCCGCTTTTGGCAAACTGGGGGATGTAGCGGTCCGGCTCTTCGATCATCAGGTGAACGTCAAGCGGCAGCTTGGTCACCGGGCGAATGGCCTCGACGATCAAAGGACCGATGGTGATGTTCGGCACGAAATGCCCGTCCATGACATCGACGTGAATCCAGTCGGCTCCTCCCCGCTCGACATCCTGTATCTCTTCCCCCAGTCCGGCAAAGTCGGCAGACAGGATGGAAGGTGCAATTTTTACCATGGCTTATTCCTCCGTTGATATTCTTTCAGCTCATCCCGGAATTGCAAGTAATGGTCATACCGCTCTCTGCTCACTTCCCCGGCGGACACAGCCTCCTGCACGGCACAGGAGGGCTCGCTGACATGCAGACAGCCGCGAAATTTGCAGCCTGGCGAACGCTTTGCGAAGTCCCGGAACGCTTCGACCAGGTCCAGCTCATCCATATCCGTGAACTCCAGAGAGCTGAAGCCCGGCGTATCCGCCACATAGCCGCCGTCCGCAAGCGGGATCAGCTCGACATGGCGCGTCGTGTGCTTCCCGCGTCCGAGCTTTTCACTGACATCGCCCGTCTGCAGGCTGATGCCCGGGAACAGCGCATTGATCAGGGACGACTTCCCTACCCCGGACTGCCCTGCAAAGACGGAGATCCGGTCGTGCAAAACGTCGCGCACCGCGCCCAGCCCGCGCGGCTGCTTCGTCGAGGTCGGAATGACGGTATAGCCGATCGCCTCGTACTTGGAGGCGATGGCTGCGACTTCTTCCTCCGGCACCTGATCGGCCTTGGACAGGATGATGACGGAATCGATCCCCGCGTGCTCGATGTGTACGAGAAATTTATCCAGCAGCAAGGCGCTGAACGCTGGCTTGAACATGGAGAAGACGAGAACCGCCTGATCCACATTGGAAATGGGCGGGCGAACCAGCTCGCTCGTCCGCTCCCCCACCTCCATCACATAGCCTTCTTCTTCGTTGATGGCATCGTAGACGACCCAGTCACCTACGAGCGGATTTACCTTGGCTCCCTTTTTCTTGAAAAGCCCCCGCGCCCGGCAGCTGAAAATGCGGCTTTCATCGGCTACGTAGTAAAATCCGCTCAACGCTTTCACAATCCGTCCTTCTGGCATTCATGTCCCTCCATATGGTTATGGCAAGCTGCTGTACGAAACCGGAATCGTCTGGTATTCCACGTAATCGTTTTTCACCGGATCTTTCTTGTACACCTTGATGACGGCATCCTTTTGCGGGGACAGGACGAGCGGAACATCGTACTCCTTGCTCTCGTTGATCGCCTCTTTGTACATGACCTGCTTATCGCCGCGCGAGTCGCTGACTTCGATTTTGATCTCTGCCGTCTCCCCTGGCACCACTTCGACATAGACCGGCGCGTTGGCGAGCTTCGCGTCCTGCGGATACTGGCCGTTGCTCACCGTGAGCGGCACCGCTACGCCCTTTTGAACTTGCATGCCCGGATCGTACGGATGCGTCGAGAGGACGATGCCCGCCTTTTCTGTCGTGAAAGTAGACTCCTCCTTGATCTCTCCGATGGCCAGACCGTATTTGAACAGCTCGACCCGGGCCTGCTCCATCGTTTTGCCCGTCACGTCCGGCATTTTCACGAATCCCTTTCCTTTGCTGACCGTCACGCGCACGGCGTCCTTGGTCGGGTAGACCTTCACGGTCGCTTCCGGCGACTGGCCAATGACGACGCCTGCTTCGGCCTGATCGTCCTCGACTTCCTCAAAGGTGATCAGCTCCGGCTTGAAGCCCAGACGCTTCAGCGTGTCTTCGGCTACCGCGCGGGACAGGGTGACGAGGTTTGGCATGTCTACGGCTTGCTGCCCTTTGCTCACGTAGAGCGTGACGACCCCGTTTTCCTTCAAGCGCATGGGCGGTGCGGGGTCTTGCGTGATGACCATGCCCTTCTCGATCGTATCGTTGGCTTCCTCGACGATCTTGGGGACGAGCTTGGCATCCTCGATCTTTTTCTGCGCCAGAGACACTTCCATGCCCTCTACATACGGCACCTGTGCCTCCGGAACGGACGGGAACACGTTCAGCAGGAAGTTGAATCCGAACAGCCCGAGCACCAGGAACAGGCCGATGCCCGCTACCCACAGCAGCGTCTTCACCCACCATTTTTTCTGGGGCCTCTGTTCCCCATCCTCATCGCGCTGCTGGTCGTAGCGGCTCCTTTGGCCGACGCCTGTGCGGCCGTTCCCGTGGCTGTCGAGCATGTCCTGGGTGATGATCGGAACGACACGCGTCATTTCCTCATCGACCGGGAACGTCAGCTTTTCCTCGTTCAGGCGCTCGGGAAAGAGGCACGTCTCCAAATCTTCAAGCATTTCGCGCGCAGAAGCATAGCGCAGGAACGGATCTTTGACCAAAGCCTTGAGGATCACGTTCTCGACGCTCTGCGGGATGGCCGGGTTCACTTGCCGCGGCTCGGGCAATGGCTCCTGCAAATGCTTCAGCGCGACCGAGATCGGCGAATCGCCGGAAAACGGCAGTTCTCCTGTCACCATCTCATACAGCACGATGCCGAGCGAATAAATATCCGACTTTTCCCCTGTGATTCCGCCCCTCGCCTGTTCCGGCGAAAAATAGTGCACGGAGCCGAGCATCGCATTCGTATGGGTAATCGTCGTGGAAGTGACCGCCCGGGCGATCCCGAAGTCCGTCACCTTCACCCGTCCATTTTTTCCGATCATAATGTTGTGCGGTTTGATGTCTCTGTGAATGATCTGATTTTGATGGGCATGATCGAGCGCATCGCAAATTTGCTGCGCGATTCTCACGGCTTCTTCCACCGGAAGCGCCCCCCGCTGAATGATCAGCTCTTTCAGCGTGTAGCCTTCTATGTATTCCATCACCATGTAATGGGTGTCGCCTTCCTGCCCTACATCGTAAACGCCGACCACATTGGGGTGAGACAGGCTTGCAACCGCCTGCGCTTCCCGTCTGAACCGGTTCACGAAGTCTTCGTCCGTACCGAATTGTGAACGCAGCACCTTTACTGCAACCGGACGATTCAATATCAAATCCCTGGCCTTGTACACGATAGCCATGCCGCCCCCGCCGACGCGGGCTTCCAACTGGTACCGCCCTCCAAGCCGTTGACCTTCCATCTCTCTCACCCCTCTTTCTCACTGGCAACGGGCATGTTGCGGATGGCAACCAGCGTAATATTGTCCTGCCCGCCAGCGGCCAATGCCTCTTGCACCAGGCCGTCTACTTTTTCCTGCAGCAAGGCCTGCTTCTGCATCCATTCTTCCATGACGGAAGCCGACACCTTATCGCTCAGCCCGTCGGAGCAGATCAGGACGATATCGCCTGGCTCCCATTCGAACTGGTCGAGATCGATCAGCACATCAGGCTCTGTCCCCAGTGAGCGCATGATGACGTTCCGATGAGGATGCACAGCTGCTTCTTCCGCCGTGATCTGGCCGCTTTTGACCAGTTCGTTCACGAGCGAGTGATCCTCCGTCTTCATCACCAGACCGTCCGCGCCGAACTTGTACAGCCGGCTGTCACCGATGTGCGCCGTTATCACCGTGGTCGGCCCGAGCAAGGCCGCGATCGTCGTCGTTCCCATCCCGTTGCATTCCGGGTGTTCCTGCGCGTACTCGTACACTTCCTTGTTGGCGAGCAGGACGGAATTCATCAGATGCTCGCGCGCATCCTCACTGTCCAGACCGCCATGGATGTGACGCAGTTCTTTTACTATTCGCTCAACGGCGAGGCGACTGGCAATCTCGCCTGCCTCGTGGCCGCCCATTCCGTCAGCAAGAACAGCGAGGGCGCGTCCGTTCGCGTCAGCCTCACAGGCAAAGTAGTCCTCATTCACGGAACGGACGTGTCCCACATGGGATTTCATTGCAATTTCCATGGTATCACCCCACGGTTTCTTTAGCGTGCTGTGCCCTCAGCTGGCCGCAAGCTGCCGCAATATCGCTGCCGTGCTCGCGTCTGAGGGTCACGTTGATTCCTTTTTCCTCCAAGATGCGTTTGAATTGAAAAATCTCGTTGCGCGGCGTGCGCACATAGTCCCGCTCCGGCACGTAATTCACCGGGATCAGGTTGACGTGGCAGAGCATATCCCCGATCAGGCTCGCCAGCTCCTCCGCGTGCTGCGGCTGGTCGTTCTTGCCGCCGAACAGGCCGTACTCGAAGCTGATCCGGCGTCCCGTCTTGTTGATGTAATGACGGCACGCTTCCATCAGCGCAGCGAGCGGGAAGCCCCGGTTGATCGGCATCAGCTGCGACCTCAGCTCCGTGTTGGGAGCGTGCAGGGAAATAGCGAGATTCACCTGTCCGCCCCGCTCGGCGAACTCGTAAATTTTCGGCACGATTCCGCTGGTGGAGACGGTAATGTGGCGGGCGCCGATGTTCAGGCCGCGGTTGTCATTAACCACGGCGAGAAACGCCATCAGGCTCTCGAAATTCTCGAACGGCTCCCCGATTCCCATCACCACGACGTGGCTGACGCGCTCGCCCTCCGCATCGAGCTTGCGCTGGGCCATCAGCACCTGGGAGACGATCTCGCCTGCGTCGAGGTTGCGCTTGAGCCCGCCGATCGTGGAGGCACAGAACGTGCATCCGATGCGGCATCCTACCTGTGTGGTCACACAGATGCTGTTTCCGTAATTGTGGCGCATGATGACCGTCTCAATGGCGTGGCCATCCACCAGTTGAAACAGAAACTTGATCGTTCCGTCCTGCGATTCCTGATGGGTGATCTCCTTGAGCGGATCGATGCGGAACGTGTCCGCCAGTTTTTGCCGCAGTTCCTTGGACAGGTTGCTCATCTCTTCAAAGGAGGCCACGCGCTTGACGTACAGCCAGTCAAAGATCTGCTGCGCCCGGAACGCCTTGTCTCCCGCTTCCTGGAGCCATTGCTTCAATTCATCTTGCGTCAAACTGTAAATGAGCGGCTTGGCGCTCGTAAAGGTCGTCATCGGCATTGCTGTCTTCACATCCTCAGGTTCATCGCTAACATGTTTCAGTCATCTTATCATTGTACCTCGCATTGCGCCTCGCTTCAAACGGTTTTGCCAGCCAGTCCGGAAATGCGTCGCTTTTCCTAGTGTAAACCAATCCGCCGGGGGGCAAACAAAGGCAAAGGAGTGGCACCGTCCCGCGTGGCGCGCCACTCCTTACTTCAGCCTTTTCGTCGCAGACGGGCGATAAAAAACCCGTCGCTCTCAAAATGATGCGGCAAAATTTGTACGAAGGCGCCGGACTCGTCCACCTTGTCGCGCACCGCCTCGGGCAGGTCGTCCCGCAGCGTGGAGTCGAGGACGAATTCCGGATGCTTGTCTGCGAAACGGCGGACGATCTCCTCGTTTTCCCTCGGCTCGATGGTGCATGTGCTGTACACCAGCGTGCCTCCCGGAGCGACCATCCCGGACAGGCTGACCAGCAGCAGATCCTGCAGCTGCGCGATGGAGCGGACATCTTCGAGCGACTTGTTCCATTTCAGATCCGGTTTGCGCCGGATCACCCCGAAGCCCGTACACGGGGCGTCGAGCAAGATCCGGTCAAAGGTCCCGAGCCCTCTTTCCGGAAGGTCCAGCGCGTCGCCGACGATCGGCTCGATGATGGAGATGCCCAAACGCTTGGCCGCCGTGACAATCAGATCGCGCTTGTGGAGATGGACATCGTTGGCGATGATCTCCCCGCGATTGCCCATCACCTCCGCCAGGTGCGTCGTCTTGCCGCCTGGGGCGGCACACGCGTCCAGCACCCGCATTCCCGGCTGCGGCGCCACTGCGGAAGCCACCAGCATGGAGCTTTCGTCCTGTACGGTGTAGCAGCCTTCCTTAAACCAGCGCGTCCCCGCGGCATGCCCGCCGTTCAGCAAGATGCCCTGCTCGCTCAAGGCGGAGGATCGCACCTCGCTTCCCTCTTCCCGCAGCTTGGCCATCAGCTCGTCCTTCGCTATTTTGAGCGGGTTGACGCGGATGGACGTATGCGGCGCCCGGTTGTTCGCTTCGCAGATGGCCCGGGTCACTTCTTCCCCGTACCGCTTTAGCCACTGGCGAACCAGCCATTCCGGATGAGAATGGGTGACAGCGATTTGCGCCGCCAGATCGCCCTTGGGCAGCCGTTCCCACACGTCAGGCTGGCGCAGCACGTTGCGCAGCACGCCGTTCACCATGGAAGCGATCCCCTGATGCCCGCGCCGCTTGGCGATTTCTACCGCTTCATGCACGGCGGCGCGTGCGGGAATCCGATCCAGAAAACGGATCTGGTACAAGCTGAGCAGGAGCAGATTGCGCACCCAGGTCTGCACCTTTTTCCCGCCCACAAACTGGGACAGGACAAAATCAAGCGTCAGTCTTCGCTGGATGGTGCCGTACACCAGCTCGGTCGCCAGCCCGGAATCGGCCGCGCTCAATTCCGCGCGGTCCAGGACGTTGCGAAGCTCCAGATTGCTGTAGGACTTTTGTTCTTCGACCCGATTCAGTACATCGAGGGCGATTTCACGAGCGCCTTTTTTTGCCACGGACTATTCTCCTACCTTTGTGCCGATTTCCGTGCTGCTGCCCGCTCCGCGCAAAAAGTCGAGAGCGCTCATCCGCTTTTTGCCCTCCGGCTGCAGCTCCGTGATTTTGACGGCGCCGCTGCCGCAGGCCACGACCAGGCCATCCTCTTCCCGGGCGACGATCGTGCCCGGCTCCTTGCCCTCGCTGCCAGCGGCCAGCTTCTCCACCCACCAGATTTTCCACACCTTGCCGCCGCAGGTGGTGAAAGCGACCGGCCACGGATTCAGGCCCCGCACCTGGTTGTAGATCTGCTCCGCCGTCCGCGTCCAGTCGATGCGCTCGTCCGTACGCTTGATGTTCGGTGCGAAGGTCGCAGCCGCGTGGTCCTGCGGTTCAGCTGCGAGTTCTCCGGCCATGAGGCGCGGCACGGTGTCAATCAGCAGGGCAGCGCCTGCCGCAGCCAGCTTGTCGTGCAGGCTGCCGACCGTATCCCGCTCCTCGATCGGAACGACGACCTCGGCGAGCATGTCCCCTGCGTCCAGCGCCTCCACCATGTACATGATCGTGACGCCGGATTCCTTCTCGCCTTCCACGATCGCTTTGTGGATCGGCGCGCCGCCGCGATATTTCGGCAGCAGCGAAGCGTGGACGTTGATGCAGCCAAAGCGCGGTGCTTCCAGCAGCCGCTTGGGCAAAATCTGTCCGTACGCAGCCGTCACGATCAGGTCGGGAGCCAGCGCGAGCACTTCATCCAGCGCCGCTTCCGCTTTGATTTTTTCCGGTTGCAGGACGGCAAGGCCATGACGCAAAGCCGCCTCCTTGACAGGCGGCGGCGTCAACACTTGCTTGCGTCCCACGGGGCGGTCGGGCTGGGTGACGACACCGACCACGTTGTACCCTGCATCCAGCAACGCCTCCAGGCTGGAGACGGCGAAGCCGGGCGTGCCCATGAACAAAACGCGTGCCTGTTTCAAAATAGCTTATTCCCCTTCCTCCTCCGGGCTTACCTGGTACACTTTGTCTGCCACGTCGATGAACAACACGCCGTTCAGGTGATCGATCTCATGCTGCGCGCAACGGGAGAGCAGCTCCTCTGCCTCCAGCTCGAATTCCTTGCCGAAGCGATCCTGTCCGCGCAGTTTGACCCAGGCGTGACGGCGCACATCGCCGCGCAGGCCGGGAATGCTCAGGCAGCCTTCCGGACGGTCGAACTGTTCGCCTTTGAAGTCGACGATCTGCGGATTGACGACCTCGATCAAGCCATCGCCGCAATCCATGACGATCACGCGCTTGGAGACACCCACCTGCGGTGCCGCGAGACCTACCCCGTCCGCATCGTACATGGTTTCAGCCATATCATCCAGCAGCTTGTGCAGGTTGGAATTGAATTTGGTGACCACGATCGCTTTTTCACGCAGGATCGGGTCTGGATGTTTGACGATTGTGCAAATAGCCATTTGTTGTTATCCTCCCTAAAGCAGTACGTACGGATCAACGTCGATTGTCATGAGTACCTTTTGCTGTTTGTTCCCTTCTTCAAATGCAGCGGTCGCCCCTGCGAGCAGGGCAGACAGCTTTGGTTCATCACGATATTTTAACATGATCTGAAAGCGGAATCTATCCTTCGCGCGCGCAATAGGCGACGCGACAGGGCCGAGCAAGATCGTCGTCTCGGCCAGGCGCTGCCGCAAATAATCCGCCATGGTGTGCGCGCTGCGGATCACTACGGGAACCTCCTCGTGGGAAAACGTGATCAGCACCAGGCGAAAATAAGGCGGATAGCCGGTTCGCCTGCGCTGCAGCATCTCGTCCTCGTAGAACGCCCGGTAGTCATGCCGGGTCGCATGCAAGATGCTGTAGTGCTCCGGCGTGTACGTCTGGATGACGACCTCCCCGGCAAGCTCGTGCCTGCCTGCCCGGCCGCCGACCTGCGTCAGCAGCTGGAACGTCTTTTCCGCCGCGCGAAAATCCGGCAAATGCAGCGAAGTGTCCGCCGCGATAATCCCGGCGAGCGTCACCCGGGGAAAGTCCAGTCCCTTGGCGATCATCTGCGTCCCGAGCAGGACGTCTCCCTGGCCGGCCCGAAATTTGTTCAGCAGCTCCTCATGCGCGCCTTTGCGCGAGGTCGTATCCACGTCCATGCGAATGACGCGAATGCCCGGGAACAGTTTGGCCAGCTCAGCCTCGACTTTTTGCGTCCCGGTGCCAAAGAACCGGATGTGCTCGCTCTGGCATTCCGGACAATGCGCAGGCTGGGCGATGGTGTAGCCGCAGTAATGGCAGCGCGCCGTGTGATTGGTCTTGTGGTATGTAAGGGAAATATCGCAATGAATGCAGCGCATGGTATACCCGCAGGAGCGGCACATGACGAAAGTGGAAAAGCCTCTGCGGTTGAGAAAGATCACCATCTGCTCCTGCTTCGCCAGCCGATCGGCAATCATCTCATGCAGCTTGCGGCTGAACATCGAGCGGTTCTGGGCCTGCAGCTCCTCGCGCATATCCACGACGTGGACGGTCGGCATCGGACGGTTCCCGACCCGTTCCGGCATTTCGAGCAAAGTGTAGCGTCCCCGCGTCGCCAGGGCATACGTCTCCAGAGCGGGAGTCGCGCTTCCCATCAGCAGCACCGCCTGGTTGTGCCTCGCCCGCCACAGCGCGACCTCACGCGCATGGTAACGGGGCATTTCCTCCTGTTTGTAGGAGCCTTCATGCTCTTCATCGATCACGATCAGGCCGACGTTTTGGAACGGGGCAAATATAGCCGAGCGGGCCCCTACGACGACTTTTACCTGCTTGCGAATGATTTTTCGCCACTCGTCAAACTTCTCGCCGGAGGACAGGGCACTGTGCAAAACGGCTACAGCCGCGCCAAAGCGCGCCTTGAAGCGTTCGACCATCTGCGGCGTCAAGGAAATCTCGGGCACGAGAAAGATGGCTTCCCGCCCCTCTGCCAGCGTCTGTTCGATCGCTTCGAGATACACTTCCGTCTTGCCGCTTCCCGTCACCCCGTGCAGCAAATAAGCCGCGTACTGATGGTCCTGGATGGACTGCAGAATCGGCGTCAGCGCCTGCTTTTGCATCGCGTTGAACGCAGGCTTCTCCTTTTTGGCAAACCGCCTGTTCGCGTACGGATCGCGGTACACCTCCACCCGCTCGATCGCCAGCCAGCCTTTTGCCTCCAGGCTTTTCAGGGGCGAGCGCGTGATGCCCCACTCATCGCGGAGCGTCTGGATGGAAAAAGACTGGCCTTCATGGGCGGCGAACAGCTCGAGCGCGCGGCGCATCTGCTCGGCGCGGGCGGGGAGCGAAGCGAGCGCCTCGGCGAGCGCCTCACCACTGAGCAGGCAGCGCACGAACGACTGCTGCTTGCGCGTGATGCGGTCCTTTACCTGATACTCCGTCGCCAGAAGCCCGCTGGAAATCCAGCCGGGCACGAGCAAACACTCTTCGGGGAACTGTTTCTCCACCTCTGCGAACGGCAAGTGGCGCTTGCGATACAGCTCCCAGAGCAGGCCCGATTGTCCGCACGTCTCCTCGCCCAGCTCATCGGTCGCCGTCAGCCATTTCTCCGCTTTGCCCTTGAGCACGGCCGGCAGCATCGCCTGTACGGCTGTAACCCACGGACACAGGTACTGCTGCGACATCCACTCGCTCATGGCGAGCAGTTCGGACGTCAGCGGCGGCGTATCGTCCAGCACCTGCTCGACGTCCTTCAGGCGCGTCTGCTCGGCGGTGTCTGCGCCGGTCTTTGCGATGCCGACGACGTAGCCTTGCAGCTTGCGCGGGCCAAACGGAACCACGACGCGGCTGCCGACCTGAATGAGGGGGACGAGCCATGCCGGAACCCGGTAATCGAACGGCCGGTTCGTCCGATTGACCGGCACGTCCACGATGATTTGGGCAATCATGACAGCTCGGACAGCGGACGGCCGGAAAGCTTCAGCACGACGGCGTCAAGCAGCTTGTCCGCCACGTCGCGTTTGCTCCGTTTGTCCATCTCCACCTGTTCCCCGGTCCGCGTGAGCAGCGTGACGATGTTGGTGTCGCTGCCCATGCCCGCTCCTTCTGTCAGCACGTTGTTGGCCACGATCATGTCCAGGTTCTTCTTCTCCAGCTTCGCCTGCGCGTGCTTCAGCACGTCCTGCGTCTCGGCGGCGAATCCGACCACGAACTGGCCCTCCGTCTTTCTCTCCCCGATCGACCTGAGGATGTCAGGCGCCTTGTCCAGTTCCAAAACGAGCGGACCCTCGCCTTTTTTCATCTTGTGCTCCTGCACGGTTTGGGGACGATAATCCGACACAGCCGCCGACTTGACCACGATGTCGCTGTCAGGCAAATGCTCCATGACAGCATCGAACATTTCCTGCACGGACTCGACGGCTACGAACTCGACGCCGGCTGGCCGGGCCAGTGCGGTTGGACCGCTGATCAGCACCACCTGCGCCCCGCGATCTCGCGCCGCTTCCGCGATGGCATACCCCATCTTGCCGGACGCATGGTTCGTGAGGTAACGGACCGGATCGATCTTTTCGCGGGTCGGCCCCGCCGTGACCAGCACGCGTTTGCCCTGCAAGTCACACGAACGGGACGGAGCTTTTTCCTGCTCCGCAAAAAACGCGCCGACCGCCGCCACGATTTCCTCCGGCTCTGCCAGCCTCCCCTTGCCGACCCAGCCGCAAGCCAAAAGGCCCACCCCCGGCTCCACGTAGCGATAGCCAAAGTCCGCCAGCCTCTGCATATTCGCTCGCACAGCCGGATGCCCGTACATGTTGACGTTCATCGCAGGTGCGACCATAACCGGCGCCTTCGTCGCGAGCAGCGTCGTCGTCAGCATGTCGTCAGCCAGCCCGTTCGCCATCTTGCCGATGATGTTCGCGGTGGCTGGCGCGACAAGCACGAGGTCAGCCTTGTCCGCCAGATCGACATGGCTGATGACATGGGGATTCGGCTCCTGGAATGTATCGGTATGGACCGGTTGATGAGATAAGGCCTGAAATGTCACGGGCTGGACAAACTGCAGAGCGTTCTGTGTCAGGATGACGTGCACCTGTGCCCCCGCCTGTGTCAGCTTGCTCGTGAGCGCCGCAGCCTTGTAAGCCGCGATGCCTCCTGAAACGCCAAGCACGATTCGCTTTCCTTGGAGCGTATGCATCCGCTTTCTCTCCTCTCTTCCCTATCCGAAAAAAACAACCTGCATGGAGGTTGTTTTTAATGGAGTCATTCCTTATTTGCGTCCGTCCGGAAACTCGTGGAACAGTTCGTCGGAGATAAATTCCTCGAGTGCCTGCCCGACAAACTTTTTCGATTTCGGTCTCACCACTTGCAGCTCGCTGTTTTCCCGCAGCTGCCGTGCGCGCTTGGACGCTACCGTCACGAGGATGTATTTGCTGTCTGCCTTTTTGGTCAGTTCATCAATAGATGGGTACAACATGAATTATTCGACCTCCTTCAGCCATTTGCGATACTTGTGAACCTGGCGCTCTTTTTTCAAATGCTCGGCCGTGATGATCGCCTGGATCCGCTCACACGCCGACGCGATGACGTCGTTGACGACCACATAATCGTAGTGATCCATCAGCTCGATCTCCGCGCGGGCGACTTCCATCCGCTTGCGAATGACGTCTTCGGTCTCGGTGCCGCGCCCGACGATCCGGTTCTCCAGCTCGTTCAGGTCAGGGGGAGCCAGGAACAGGAACGTCCCCTGCGGAAAACGTTCCTTGACCTGCAGCGCGCCCTGCACTTCAATCTCCAGAATAACATCTTTTCCCGCAGAAAGCATTTCATCCACGAACCGTCTCGGGGTCCCGTAAAAATTCCCCACGTATTCCGCCCATTCCAGCAGCTCGTCCTGTTCGATCATCCGGCGAAATTCTTGTTTGGATTTAAAAAAGTAATTGACTCCCTCTACCTCTCCCGGACGCGGCGGACGAGTGGTGGCAGACACGGAATACACCAGCTCCGGCATTCTTTCCCGCAGAGCTTTGCACACCGTCCCTTTGCCCACTCCCGCAGGTCCAGAGAGAATCAGAAGGAGACCGCGATCCACCATGCTCATGATTCCACTCCTACTTTATTCATCCGATTCGTCATCTTTGGTCGTCAGCCGCTGGGCCACCGTCTCCGGCTGAACAGCCGACAAAATGACGTGATCGCTGTCTGTGATGATCACCGCGCGCGTCCGCCTGCCGTACGTCGCGTCTACGAGCATATTGCGATCGCGCGCTTCCTGGATGATCCGCTTGATCGGAGCAGACTCCGGACTTACGATGGAAATAATCCGGTTTGCATTCACAATGTTGCCAAATCCAATATTGATTAGCTTGATCGCCATAACGGCCCAGCCCATCCTTTCATCCTACTCAACATTCTGCACTTGCTCTCTCATCTTCTCCAGCTCGGTCTTGATCTCGACCGCCAGATGCTGGATGCGCAAATGATTGGCTTTGGAAGCGATCGTGTTCGCCTCTCGGTTCATCTCCTGCAGCAGAAAATCAAGCTTGCGCCCCACCGCCTCCTCCTCTTTCTCCAGCTGCTGGCGAAATTGGTGGCAGTGGCTCTGCAAGCGGGTGATTTCTTCGCTGATATCGCTTTTCTCGGCGAAAAAAACGACCTCCTGCGCCAGTCTCTGCTGATCCCATTCGACCGGGACCTGCGCGGCCCATTCGCTCAGTCGCTGCTGAAGGCGGATGCGGTACTCCTCTGTGCAAGCAGGTGCGAGGAGACGGATTTCCTCCAGCCATTTGCTGACCGAAAGCAGCCTCTCCGTCAGATCAGCCTGAAGCCCGCTCCCCTCGATCCTTTTCATAGAGAGCAGATCTGCTGCTGCAGCGCCTACTTCGGCAAGCAGCCACTCCGCTACTTCCCCGCCATCGGCTTCTTCTGTCTTGTCGGTATGTATCACGCCAGGAAAAAGCAACAGATCCTTGGCGGTGAGCGGCGTCTCCAGTGAAAAGCGCTGATCCAGCTCGCGCGACAGCTGCACGAATTGTTCGGCTGCGCTCCAATCAATGGACACCGCAGACGGCTTTGAGGCGCTTCCTTCCAGGGAAATCGTCACCTCTACGCGCCCTCGTCTCACATACTGCGCGACGAGCTTGCGGATCTGCTCCTCCAGAATGCCCAGCATGCTCCAATTTTTGGGCAGCCGCACCAGAATCTCCTGAAACCGGTGATTGACGGCGCGCAGCTCCACCGCGAGCCGCAAAGAGCCTCTGATGTCGTCTTTTCGTCCATACCCTGTCATACTACGAACCATCGTTTTCACTTCCACAGTCGTAAAATCAATTAATTAATTATAGGAGACAACTCTTGGCAGTGTCAACCAAAGCGGGACAAGACAACAAAGTTCCACCCCGCCTGCCTTTGTGCTACACTGTGACTGGCAGCTACTCTGCCGGAATGAACTTGACGATGTACTTTTTTTGATTGAGGTGAGCAATTGTGGCTTTTGACGGCGTCGTTACCCGTGCTGTCGTACGGGAGTTACATAAACTCGTGGGGGGACGCATTTCCAAGATTCATCAGCCCCACCATACGGATATTGTCATGCAAGTGCGGACGCAGGGAGAAAACGTCAAGCTGCTTCTCTCCGCCAACCCGACCTATCCGCGCATTCACATCACCAGGGAGGAGTTTACCAATCCTCTCGAAGCGCCGATGTTTTGCATGCTGCTGCGCAAGCATTGCGAAGGGGGAACGATCGAGTCGATCCAGCAGATCGGCATGGAGCGGATCATCCACATCGACGTCCGCACCCGGAACGAGCTGGGAGATACCGTGATCCGGCGCATCATTATGGAAATCATGGGCAAGCACAGCAACATCATCCTCGTGGAGCCCGCGTCCGGGACGATCCTCGACAGCGCCCTGCACGTGACGGTGGCGATCAGCCGTTATCGCCAGGTCGTGCCTGGCAAAAGCTACGTCTCGCCTCCCAGCCAGGACAAACACGATCCGCTTGCCGTCACACAGCAGCCGTTTCTGGCTTCCTTCGACTGGAACAGCGGGCGGCAGGACAAGCAAATCGTCGATGCCTATACAGGGATCAGCCCGCTTCTCGCCAGGGAAATCGTCCACCGCGCGGACCTGGCCAATCGCGAGTCGCTCTGGAATGCCTTTTCCGGGATCATGGACGGCATCCGGCAGCACCAGTACACTCCCGTCATCGTGGAGACCAAAGACAAGGCGAACTTTCACGTCGTGGAGCTGACCCATCTCACAGCGGTCACATCTGCTGCTCCCTACCCTAGCGTGCAGGAATGCCTGCAAGCGTTCTACGCAGGCAAGGCGCTGCGCGATACGGTGAAGCAGCGGGCCCATGACCTCATTCGCTTCGTCACGGGGGAAAAGACCAAGAACGAGAAAAAAATCGAAAAGCTCGAAGCTACCCTGCAGGAGGCGAGGGAAGCGGAGCTGTTCCGCCTGTACGGCGAGCTGATCACGGCCAGCATGCATCAGTTGAAGCGCGGAGACACCGAGCTGGTCACGGTCAACTGGTACGTCGAGGACGGGGCTACGATCACCATCCCGCTCGATCCGCTCAAGACGCCTTCGGGAAATTTGCAGTCGTATTACAAACGCTACAACAAAGCGAAAAACAGCCTGCAGGTAGTGAGCGAGCAGATCGCGCAGGCCAAGGAGGAAATCCTCTATTTGGACGGACTGCTCGTCCAGTTGGCCCACGCCACCTTGAAGGACGCCGAGGAAATTCGCGAAGAGCTGGTCGAGCAGGGCTACGTCCGCGATCGCAAAAAACGCGGCCCCCGCAGGAAAAAGGATGTCCGTCCCGAGCTGGAGGTCTACCAATCTACGGACGGCACAGAAATTCTGGTCGGAAAAAACAACAAGCAAAACGAGTATTTGACCAACAAGCTGGCGGCTCCCTTCGAGACCTGGCTGCATACCAAGGACATCCCTGGCTCGCACGTCGTCATTCGCAACCGCACCGTATCCGACGAAACCCTGCTGGAGGCCGCGCATCTGGCAGCCTATTTCAGCCGCGCCCAGCAAGGAAGCCGGGTCCCGGTCGACTATACGCTGATCAAGCATGTCAAAAAACCGAGCGGAGCCAAACCGGGCTACGTCATCTACGAGCAGCAGCGCACGCTGTACGTCACACCCGACCAAAAGCTCGTCCGCCAATTAAAAACGAACGCCGCCGCTACGCATAGCGAGAGTAGGTAAGTTCATACTAAGAGCATGCAACGGGGGTGTTCGTTCTTTGAACCTCGTGATTTCCTGACAGCCTTCGCGACTGCCGCAACGGCTTCCTTTTCCATGATTGCCTGCAACGGCGCGTCTATCATTCCAAACAACCGGGCTCAAGCTGATTCATTACCATTGGAAGGGGGATCGGGATGAACGTCATCGGCATCATCCAGACGGATCTAAACGAATTCAGCGTCTTGTTTGAACCGCAGCAACAGGGCGGAGGGCAAGGCGGACAACAAGGCGAGCAGCAAAACGGGCAAAATGGAGGGCAGGGGCAACAGTCAAACGGCGGCGGCCAGGGCAATCAGGACCAGCAACACGAGGAGTCGATGTTCCTGAGCTTTCTCGACGAGCAACCCAGCAGTCAACAAAGCAGCGGTCAGCAGCAGCAAAACGGCCCCCAGGAGATGACGGTGCGGATCAAAGGCATCCCCGAAGGGCAGAAGGCAAACTTCCTGCAGATGTACCAGATCCTGCAGGACGCCCAGGACTCGCAATCTTTGCAGCAATCGTTGACCATCGTGAACCAGGGGGATCAGCAGGACGGGCAACGACAGGGGCAAGGCCAGGGACAAGGGCAGCGCCACGGCGGAAGCGGACAAGACCAGGTGAGCGGATCCGGCAGACAAAACAAGACAACGCATTGACCACTGCCCCCCTCATTTGCACAAACGGATTTCCTTCACGACAAAAAACCACCTAGAACATCACGTTCCAAGTGGTTTTTTGTTTCGCATTCTATTATGAAGCCCAAAGAGAGCTTGTTCACAAACAGGACAAGTCCCCGCTCTGCCGTTGACCTCATGTTTCTATAACCTGCGCTCACACAGGTGGGTGACCCTTCCGCACTTCTGCCTTCCCATGCGTCCAAAAGGAGGTGGGCCTGACTTCCACAACGAAATTCTGTCTCCCGAAAAACACGTATAAGGTTAGAAACATTTACGGCCTTACGTACATCGCAGGATCTTGATACCTTTACTGTACCACAGATCCCGTTCTCGCTCAACGGATATTCTTGCCTTGGAAAGGAATCTCTACGATGGCGTGGCCGGAATGACGCCGAGCTTTTGCAATCGGCCCAATTCGCCCTCGGATACATGCAGTTTTTTTCTCAACAGCTCATGAGTCTGGTCGGTATACCAGGCTGGCGATTTGTCGCTGGCGGCCGCCCTTGTCTTCTGCTCGAGATACGGCAAGGTGTAGGCGATCTCCCTGCTCGTGACGTACAGGCTCTCCGACCAGTTCTCCCTCTCCTCGACGGCTGTCAGGCAACAATCCACTTCCATGCCCAGCTCGCTCCATTCCGCCTGCGTGCGGGACAGGAACAACGCCTGCAAGTCTTCGTACACTTCGGGCTGCCGGGAAATCGTGGCTTGGTACAGCAGCTCCCAGTCATGGCGCCCGACCGCGCGGCAAAAGTTGAGCCAGAACTTCTCCTCGAGAGCGGCGAGGGCGACGTAGTGCCCATCTGCCGTTTCGTACACCTGGTAGGCGAGCCGCTCTTTTTGATTTGCCCCAAGGTCCATCGGGTCGCTGCATTTGCCGAGGATCGCATGCAGTCCCATCCAGGAAGACAAGAGGTCCCCGGAAGCCACGTCGAGATACGCTCCACGGCCCGTTCGCGAGCGTTGGACGAGCGCCGCGCAAATCTGTTCGCTGGCGTACAGACCGACGGCGTAATCGGCCAGAGGAAAATCCGCGATGACGGGCTTTCCCTCTCCGTCGCGCACAGCCGACAAAAATCCGCTCACCGCCTGAATGTTCAGGTCGTTGCCGCCAAGCTGGTACATCTCCCCGCTCTGCCCGTAACCCGTGACGGAGCAGTAGATCAGGGACGGATGGACTGCCCACAAGCTGTCGTAATCCAGCCCCAGATGGCGCAGGACACCGGGACGAAAGCTCTCGACCACGACGTCCGCTTGCCTCGCCAGAGCAAACGCGAGCGCCTTGCCCTCATCCGTACGCAAATTCAGCGAAATGCTTTTGTGATTGCGGTGTGAACGCAGGTAAAACGCTCCCGTCTCCCTGGCCTCCCAGCCTGCGGCATACGTCGACTGTCCGTGATCGCTGACGGGAAATGAAGTAATTTCGATCACCTCAGCCCCTAAATCAGCCAGCCTCATCGTGCAGACTGGTCCGGGAAGATGGCGTGAAAAATCGACAACCGTGACCCCTGTCAGCATGCCTGGACACCCCTTCCTCCATTTACCCTCTTTCATTCGAGATGACCGACATTGCTTCCTTTTTTATACAAAAATTTAAAATGTTTTTGCTTGATAGGGCGTGTATAGAAAAAGCTGCTCCGTCCAGGAACAGCCCCCTCGATGCAAAATCGCCTAGTTGACAAAACGATAGGTGAGCGGGTAGCGGAATTCATTGCCTTCGTTTGCCTTGACCCCCGCCATAATCACGAATACCGCCCAGAACACGAACAGCGCGACCAGGAGCAGAGCGCCGATGAAGACGATGACCAGCAGGTAGGAGATGGCGGCGTAAATCGTGACGCTGATGCTGAAATTGAGCGCTTCCTTGCCGTGCCTGTCGACAAACGGGCTGGTTTCTTTTTTGATCAGCCAGATGATCAGCGGTCCCAGGACGTTTCCCAGCGGAATCACAAATCCGATCAGTGCAGACAGGTGGACAATCATGGCCCACATCCGTTCCTCTTTGTCATACAGATGATTCATCACGACTCCTCCTCCTTCGGGATAGTTTAGTCTACGATGGAATCTGCGCAAACTTGCGAAAAAAAGGGAAAACGAAAAGCGCCCTAAGGCGCCCTTCGCTATCCATTAATATTTGCTTCCGTGACCGTAACCGGAAGAGGACCCGTAACCGTCATACTCGTATCCGCCATGGTGGCCACAGCTACCATAGCTGCTTCTGCACTCCGTTTTGTAAACAGGCTTATAGTAGCAGTGTTTTTTGTAGTATTTCTTTTTGCAGCATTTCCGAACATGACATTTACAATGATGAGAAGACCTTCTGCATCCGCAACCCATTACCCTCACCCCCTCTTGATCGGTACATCAACAAGGTATGTAGGTAGGGAGGGGTTGGCATGGACACTTGTCTAGTTCATCCGCAAAATGAGCAACTGTCTCGTTCGGATCGAACCGGGCCGTTTTCCTCCGCCGCCGGCTGCGCAGACGCTTTGCGCCGCTCCGCCCACACGACCCCGGCCAAAACGAGCAGCCCTCCCACGACCGTGCGCCAGCTCATTCGCTCGTTCAGCAGCAGGATAGACGGCAGCACATTGAACAGCGGGATGGCGTTCAGATAAATGCCCGCCTTCGCAGCCGCGAGCAGCAGCGTGAACAGCGGCAAGGTCGCGGAAATGATGCTGGCATTGACTCCGCTGGTCATCGCTATCCCAAATGTATGCAACCAAAAATAGCCCGCCACTCCCGTAAAGGAGAGCAGCGCGATCCGCAGCCAGGGGATCGGTGCCGACTGCTCAGACGATCTGCGCCGGCGTGCCCAGGCAAAGGGAAGCAGGAGCAGGCTGGCGAGCAGGAGGCGTAAAAACATCAACGTAAAAGGCTGTACCGTGTCCAGCGTCCATTTCATCGGGACGACAGTCAGTCCCCATAAAAAAACAGACCCAATCAGCATCCAATATGCTCGATTCAACGTGATCGTTCTCCTCAAAACCGGTTAAATAAAAAAAGAATGAATGAAGCCCATCTCACTGAGTGACGATCTTGCGCAATTCATTAATGCCGTGGTGATCGGGAATTTCCTGGTACTCCTTTACCTTGGGCAGCGTCAGCAGTTTCGGCCGCATCATATACCCTGGCTTGGAAATATAGACAACATCACAGCTTGCGATCAGTTCGAAAACATCCGGGTGATTGGCTTCAATCGTCCGAAGGTCCGGATGGGTGATCCCTGCGTTGTACAAATCATTGATCATCCCTGCCGCTCCACGAATGGTGGCGCAAATGAGCGGTCAGGAGCGGATCATTTACCAAACTGCTCACGATCGTACCCCGGCCCTGCCGCGAATCGACCATGCCCTCCTGCTGAAGGCGCAGGTACACACTGCGCACCGTGTTGTAATTGATTTTCAGCTGCGCAGCCAGTTCCCTGACAGTCGGGAGCTGTTCGTTCGGAGGAAGCTCACCACTCCTGATCATGGCGGCAATCTGCTGGTACAATTGTTCATGATAGGATACATTGGATTCCTTCTGGAGTGTCAATTTGATCATGGATTCACCTCTCCTTAGCTACTGGAATAATCGTATATGAATTCTAAATGCAACGTCAATAGATGCGGATCGGATGAAGGCATCGGCTGCGGAGATACTAAGTCCGTTATCACTTATTTCGCACGAAAGAAGGTGACCACATGGGAGCACACAGCCGTTTTCGCGAAGGGGAAAAATCACCCAAAAACGCTGTCTACATGGAAATTGGCGAATCCGGCGCCAGTGTCCAGGATCCGATGATTATCGAACTGAGCCGCGGCGAAAAATTCCCTGCGACCCGCAACAAAAACCGGGTATGGACGCAGAAATAACCGATTGTCAAAGAAAAAGAACCAACCCTTCCACGTCGGAAAGGTTGGTTCGGTTGTGTCTCTATTCGTCGTCCTCATCGTCTTCTTCTTCATCCAGCTCGTCTTCCTCGCCGCTCACGTAAATGATGGAGACGCCCAGATTCTCCAACAGCTGCAGCACTTCCCGGTTCAGCTCCTGATCCATCAGAAGGCCCAGGCTTTCCACCAGCTCCAGCTCCTCCAGCTCGCCTGTTTTTGCGTCCTCGATCAGCTCTATAATGTCGGTCAGCTTCTTTTTTTCCAGGACTGCCATCAATTCTTCCGTGGTCATGATAAGTTCGCACCTCGTTTTCTACTTGCTTTTCTATATAATAGTACATATCCAAACCGTTGAAAACCAAGCAGCGAGGTGATTCTCTCGTGTACCCGCAAGCCTATCTGGAATACCTGGTGCAATTTCACGCAGAGCGCGATTATTTTGAATGTCATGAAATCCTGGAGGAATACTGGAAAAGTGCGCCTCCCGCGCAGCGCGAAGCCGTCTGGGTCGGGCTCATTCAAATTGCCGTGGGACTGTACCATCAGCGCAGGGGCAATCTGGAAGGCGCCCGCAAAATGCTCGCGAGCGCCCTGCAAATTATCCGCCAGTATCCGCAGAAAGTCCGGCAGCTGGGCTTGGACGGCCCTGCCCTGGCGAAGCTGCTTGCGCAACGTCTCGAAGAATTGAACGCAGGCGCGGCGTACCGCAGCATGAACCTGCCCATCCGGGACGAGGCGTTGCGGCAAGCCTACGAGCAGGCTTGTGCGGTGCGGAATGCGCCTGTTGGGCGTGACAGTGACCTGAGCGATCATTACCTGATGAACAAGCATACCCTGCGCGACAGAAGCGAGGTGCTGGCGGAACGGAACCGCCAGCTGACGCTGCGCGAACAGCAGCGCGGCAGACAGGAACCGTAGGCAATCCGTACAGCCGCAAAATATCACTCGGAAAAGCAGTACGGGTCAGCGAGCGGATACGAAACGCGGAGACGGCAAGCTGGACGTACTCGCTGTTTTGCCGCAGTACGGTCAAGAGCCGTTTGCACACGCCCACCTGTTCGCGGCTCGCTGGCATGTGTCTCCCTCCTCTAGCAACCCTCTTCAATAAATCCACCAGATGACCGGAATGACAAGCCCCAGATCGGCCAGCATGTGACTGATCCAGGTCGGATAGACAGAAGGAAAGCGCTCCTTCATCCAGCCCCAGACACCGCCGACGGCAAAGATGAGCAGCGTGATGAAGCATCCCCACTGGTAGCCGAACAGCACCGTCGATACCACCAGATGGTAGAGCGAGTAAAAGAAGCTCGTCAGCAGTACGGCCACGGATCTGGCCAGGGACCTTGCCAGCCGCTGCAGCACAAAGCCGCGCCAGAACAGCTCTTCCAACAAGGAATTGACCACGGTGAGGTAGAGCGAAAACCACCAGATCCACCGGTCCGCAAGCCCCCATGCTTCCAGTACGCCACGTATTTGAACTGCTCGTCCCCCGGCTTGCAGCAGCAGCCAGATCCCCGCCGTTCCCCCGATGAGCAGCAAGACCCCGAATGCCAACCCGCGAATCGTCCCTTTGCCCTCGAACTTCCCCCAGGCCAGCAGCCAGCTCTTTCGCAGGCTGCCTTCCCACCAGGCGTGAAGGACAGGAATGCAAAAACAGACGAGCAGGTGAAAGCAGACGAACGTGACAAACAGGCTCTGCTTTTCCACAAGCCCGTAAAAAATGGACAGGGTGGCGGTGAAACCGTATCCGATCACCAGAAGCAACGACCGTTTTTGCGTCATGAGGACAAGCTCCTTTTTGCCCCGGGAAAGGGAACTATCCCGCCGGGTTGATCGTAACCTGTCGTCCATAATCGGTTTAGGTTTCCCTTTTTCCCCCGCGCTGCATACCCAAACCAATATACAAATGATTCTGCAAATGGTATACTGTGGTTTACTCATTCAGCAAAAAATTTTTGATAGGGAGGATCTCACATTGTGGCGTAACCGAACGTTCCTGCTCTTAATGACCGGTGAGATAGTCGCGGGAACTGGGATGTGGATTTCCATCATCGCCAACCTGCAGTTCATGCAGAGCCTGATCCCTTCCGACACAGTCAAGGCGCTCATCTTGATGAGCGGACTTTTGGTCAGCATCCTGCTCTCCCCCAAGGCAGGCGTGATCATCGACATGTACGACAAAGGAAAGATCATGCTGCTCGCCAGCATCATCCGGTGTCTGAGTCCCGCCTTCATGTTTCCGGCCCTCGCGAACGACTCGCTTGTCTGGATGGTGGCGTCCCTCGTCGTCATGCAATGCTCCGCCGCCTTTTACTTCCCGACCGTGCAAGCTTCCCTGCCTGCCATTCTGGCAAGAGATGAGCTGCTGAAGGCGAACAGTGTGTATCTGAACATTTCCACAATGTCCCGCATAGGCGGAACCGCGATCGGCGGGGTACTGGTCGTCTCGATGGACCTTTCCATGCTCTACGTCTGTTCCATCATCGCCTACGCTGTCCTGACTGTCGTCACCCTGTTCCTGCGGATTCCGTCCATTACGTCCCGCACGCTGAAAGAAAAGGTGGAATTCCGGGAAGTGCTGGGCATCGCCAGAAAAGATCCAGCCCTTTTGGTCGGCTTGATCAACAACGGGCTGATTACGCTCTTTCTCGGCGGCATCAACCTGATGATCCTGAACATTAGCGAAATCCAGAACGAACCGCAGCTCATGGGCTGGATTTACATGGCGGAAGGAATGAGCATTTTGGTGGGCGGCTTGCTCGCCAAGCGCTGGATCGGCGGAAAAAACCTGATGGCTTCCTCGACGCTGATGCTCGTCTTTTTCGGCCTCTCGCAGTACGGCATGTCCTTTGCCACCCAGAAAGGGATGGTGCTCGCTTCCTTTGCGATGTTTGGCTTTGGCGTCGCCTTCTTCTTTCCCGTGACGGCCACGATCTTCCAGAAGCGCCTCCCCGAGCACCAGCAGGGACGATTTTTCTCCTTTAAAAGCATGCTCGACCGCAGCTCTTTCCTGATTGCCCTCGGCGTCACCGGCGTGTGTCTGGACCTGATGGGCATCACCGGCTATCTGCTGGGCATCGGCACCTTGACCATGCTCGTCGGCGTCACCACCTATCTGTACAGCCAAAAGCGCAAGCTGGACATCCGCGCCAATGACGAGGCCGCTGCCTAAAAAACAGGGAAACATGGCCAGATCCTTTCCTTTCTTTCCGTCAATCGTGTATGATATGGGTAATCAGATGCTGATTGTTGGAGGGATTCTCCCATGCAAATATTGTCATCCACGGCACTGGGCATCCTGGTGCCGCTCATCATGGCCACACTGGTGATTTTCGTGCGAATGCGCCGGCAAAAAAAGCCCGTCTCGGCGAAAAGCATCATCTTGCCGCCGTTCTTCATGGCGACCGGCTTTGCCATGTTTTTCCTGCCAGAGGCGGCTACTCCACCGATGTACGACTTTACGGCTTTTCTCGTCGGGATAGTGTTCTCGATCCCGCTGATCCTGACCTCCCGTTTTGAAATCGTGGGGCAGGATGTCTACCTTAAGCGGTCCAAAGCCTTTTTCGTCATCCTCATGGGCCTCTTGGCGATCCGCCTGGTGATCAAGCTGGTCATCAACGATTCGTTCACACCGATCCAAACCGGCGGCCTGTTCTTCCTGCTCGCTTTCGGGATGCTGGTGCCTTGGCGGATCGCGATGCTGTACATGTACCGCCAATTGATGAAAAAGACATTCGGAACCTGATCCGCCCCATCGAAAAGCAAGGGACTCCTGCCACAATTAAGAACGGGACCCCAATCAGCGCGATGAGTGCCCCGATCGGGGTCTCGAAAGGAGGATTGACCATGCGCGCCGCCAAATCGGCGAACACGACGAGCAAGCTGCCCAATACCGCCGAGCACGGAATGATCCAGCGATAGTCGACCCCCACCAGATCACGCGTCACGTGCGGGATGATCAGCCCGACGAAGCCGACCGAGCCTACGACGGATACCGCCGAGCCGGCCAGGACGAGCCTGACCGGCGTAAGTCCGCCCCGCGCCATCGAGCCGATCCCGAAAATGAGCGCCGCACCGAGACCTGCCCCCAAAAAGCTGAACAAGATCAGGTACATAAACGGCAGGCCGGGGAAAAAGGCGAAGCACAGCGCCAAGACAAAGCCGGCCCCTGCATTCAGGCCGAGCAGGCCCGAGTCTGCCAGCGGATTGAGCGTCATCCCCTGCATGATGGCTCCTGCCACCGCCAGGCTCGCCCCGACCATCGCGCCGCCGAGCAGTCGCGGCAGGCGTACCTCTTGAATGATCTGATGCTGCGTGACATCCGGGTTGAAATGGAAAATCGCCTCCCAGATGACGGACAGCCGAATATCCGCCGCTCCGAACGAGACGGATAAGACCATCCCGAAACATAACACGACGATCCCTGCTACTAAAATAAACGAAGCTCGAACTCCCTTCTTTCAGGGAATGCGCTAGTTGACTCATCAGTGCCACCTTCTTTTGTCAGTATGTACTCTGCCACTCGCAAACGTGCTCGCCTCCTGCACCACCACCTCACGAAAAACCGCCCGCTACAAGCAAAAAGGCGACCGTTTGCCCGCGCATGCTTCGCGCCAAGCGCTTCCGGGCCGCCTGCGCTTTTGCTCATAGCGGGAAATCACGTTCCACTTGATAATGAGAACTATTATCAAATAATTATAATAAAAAAGAGAAAGCACATCAACCTACACTGGTACCCATAGAATGGACACTTAGAAAAAAGGTGTTCAAGCTATGGGTACCTTTTTGTATACTGGAGTAAGCAACGGAGGGGATTACATCATGAGCAAGAAACGGTTTGCGGAAGAAGAA
>Ga0255334_1000364_pt1 | contig 39986 bp, 34 predicted proteins | sample EtOH5_35cm_T3_12_FD_202080 | JGI IMG/M metagenome (GOLD analysis project Ga0255334, IMG submission 202080) | Sandy soil microbial communities from University of British Columbia, Vancouver, Canada - EtOH5_35cm_T3_129 | ecosystem: Engineered > Artificial ecosystem > Sand microcosm > Unclassified ... | reverse complement strand
CGGCTTCTTCGACGGCGATTTCGTCAAAGGGGTTCATGCTCATCTTGACGTTGGCGGTGTCCACACCGCTGCCGTCCGATTTGACGCGGACTTTCACGTTGTAGTCCACCACGCGTTTGACTGGGACGAGAATTTTCATGGGGGTGCTTCCTTGCTGGGCTCCTGAAATGAAATGTGCGGGCTAGGGCGTGCCATGCCCGCCAGGCGCTCGGAGATCAGCGCATTGGCCTGGGCCATGATGGAGTCGATCAATTGCTGCACGGTGGGCACGTCGTGGATCAATCCCGCCACCATGCCACAGGACCAGGCACCCGCTTCCATATCGCCCTGCTGCATGATGCGCGGATAGACGCCAGCCACCTCGGGCGCGATGTCGGCGAAGGTGATGGCCGCGCCCAGTTCGCGCTCTTTTTGCAGCAGGCGCTCGACGGCGGCATTGGCCAGCACGCGCTCGGTGTTGCGCAAGGGGCGCATGACCAGGCGGGTGTCGAGTTCGCTGGCCGCCACAATGGCGCGCTTGACGTTGTCATGCACCGGCGCCTCTTGCGTGGCGATGAAGCGCGTGCCCATGTTGATGCCCTCGGCACCCAGAGCCAGCGCGGCCACCAGCGAGCGGCCATCGGCCATGCCGCCCGAGGCGACGAAGGGGATCTTCAACGCCTCTGCGGCACGCGGCAGCAGGATGAAGTTGGGCACATCGTCCTCGCCCGGATGGCCGCCGCATTCAAAGCCATCGACGCTGACCGCATCGCAGCCAATGGCCTGCGCCTTGAGCGCATGGCGCACCGAGGTGCATTTGTGGATGACCTTGATGCCGGCGTCCTTGAGGGCGGGCAGCCATTGCTGCGGGTTGTTGCCCGCCGTCTCGACCACTTTCACACCACCGTCGATGATGGCCTTCACGTAGCCGGGGTAGTCGGGCGGGTTGACCGAGGGCAAAAAGGTCAGGTTCACGCCGAAGGGCTTGTCGGTCATGGTGCGGCAGCGCGCAATCTCACGGGCCAGCAGCTCGGGCGTGCGCTGCGTCAGCCCGGTGATGATGCCCAGCCCCCCTGCATTGGAGACCGCGGCGGCCAGCTCGGCCAGGCCGACATGGTGCATGCCGCCCTGGATGATGGGGTGCGCCATGCCAAACAGCTCGGTGATGCGTGTCTTCATGGCCGCGTCACTCGGTGGCAATGCCCTTGTCGTGGATCAGCTGCCCCCAGCGGGTGTAGTCCTGCTGCACGCGCTGGCCCATTTGCGCCGGGTTCTGGAAATGGGCGATGGCGCCCGCGTTGAGCAGCTTGTCCTGGATTTCCTTGTCGGCCAGGATCTGCTTGACCTCACCCGCGATGCGCTCGACCACGGCCTTGGGCGTGCCCGGGGGCGCCAGCAGGCCGCCCCACGACACGGCGTCGTAGCCCTTGATGCCCTGCTCGGCAATGGTCTTGACCTCGGGCAGCATGGTCACGCGCTGGGGCGAGCCCACGGCAATGGCGCGCAGCTTGCCTGCCTGGATGTGCGGCAAAGCGGCAACCAGGTCGGCATACATGATGGGCACCTGGCCACCAATGGTGTCGGTGATGGCCGGCACGCCGCCCTTGTAGGGCACATGCTGCATGTCAAAGCCGGCCATCTGCTTGAGCAGCTCCATGCTCAGGTGGCCAAAACTGCCCGCGCCCGAGCTGGTGTAGTTGAGCGGCGTCTTTTGCGCCTTGGCGTTGGCGATGAGGCTCTTGAGGTCGGTCACATCGGGCAGCACCTTGGGGTTGACCACCACCACGATGGGCAGGTCGTACACCGTGGCCACGGGGGTGAAGTCTTTCACCGTATCGTAGCCGGCCTTCTTGTACAGGTGCGGCGCCAGCAGCGTGGGCGTGGCCAGCATCATCAGTGTGTAGCCGTCGGCAGGGCTTTTGCTGACCTGGGCGGCAGCAATCGACCCCGAGGCGCCCGCCTTGTTCTCGACAAGCACGGTCTGCTTGAGGCGCTCGCCCAGCTTCTGGCCGACGATGCGCGACGCCGTGTCGGTGGGACCGCCCGCCGGAAAAGGCACCACGAGCCTGATCATCTTGTCAGGCCAGGCCGCCTGCTGGGCGATGGCGCTGCCGATCAGCAGCGGCGCGGCAGCCAGGGCCAGAACGGTGCGGCGGTAGATTGGGGGAAATTTCATGGCAGTATCCATTTGGTATATAAAAACAGGATGTAGCGCTTATTCAGTAAGCGTTAACAGCTATCATTTTTGAAAAGTTTCAAACCTGCGGCAGCGTCAGCACACCCTTGTCGCGCAGCGCCTGCAACGCCTGCTCGGACAATTGCAGCAATTGTTGCAGCACCTCCTTGGTTCCCTCGCCCAGCGTGGGCGGCGCGTTGCGGATGGGCAGGCGCTGGCCATCGAGCCGATAGGGCGGCGCAAACACATGCGTGCTGCCCGCCACCGGGTGGGGCATCTCTTGCAGCAGCCCGCCGCGGCGGGTGCGCTCGCTGGTCAGGGCCTCGTGCAGGCCGGCCACCTTGCCGCAGGGGATGCCGGCGGCCGTCATGCGCTCCAGCAGCACATCGCGCGGAAAGCTGGCAAACAACGCCTTCATCATCGGCAGCAGGGTCAGGCGGTTCCTGGCGCGCTCCACGTTGGTGGCGTAGCGCGGGTCTTCGACGATGTCGGGACGCATCACCACCTGGCGGCAGAATTTGTCGAACTGGCTGTTGTTGCCCACGGCCACGATGAGCGGGCCGTCGGCAGCCTCGAACATGCCGTAGGGGACGATGGAGGGATGGGCGTTGCCGTAACGCTGGGGGTCGTGGCCCAGCAGCATGGCGTCGAGCCCGTAGTAGCCGGTGATCATCACGCCGCAGTCGTACAGCGCCATCTCGATCAGGCGCCCCTTGCCGGTGCGCGTGCGCTGAAAGAGCGCGGCCAGCACGGCCTGGGCCGCGTACATGCCGGTCATCAGGTCCACCACGGCGACACCGAATTTGAGCGGCGGCGTGTTCGCCTCGCCGTTCAGGGCCATGAGCCCGGCTTCGCCCTGGATCACCAGGTCGTAGCCGGGGCGCTTGGCCTCGGGGCCCGAGGTGTCGTAGCCGGCCACGGCGCAATAAATCAGACCGGGCTGGATGGCCTTGAGCTGCTCGTAGCCCAGGCCCAGCTTCTCGGCACCGCCGGTCTTGAAGTTGTGGATGACCACGTCGCACTGCGGCAGCAGCTCGTGGATGAGCTTCAGCCCCTCGGGCGTCTGCAGATCCACGGTGATCGACCGCTTGTTGCGGTTCATGCTGTTGTAGTAGGTGGTTTCGGTCTTGCCGATGCGCATGCCCCAGTCGCGCGTGTCGTCGCCGCGGCCGGGGTGCTCTACCTTGATGACCTCGGCGCCGAAGTCGGCCAGCACCTGGCCGCACAGCGGCCCGGCAAACACGCGCGAGAGGTCGAGCACGCGCACGCCTTCGAGCGGAAAGTCGATGCCGCCATCGCTGGCGGATGGTGTGTTTTTGGAAGGGGTGTGGGTTGTTGTCACAGGGTTGTTTCCATGCCAGCGCCTATGCCTGGCTCTGTCGTAGCGTAGCGAAGTCGGGCTGGCGCTTGTCCAGAAAAGCACCAATGCCTTCGCGTGATTCTGCGGTTTCTTGCGAGCGAACCATGCACTGGGCTTCCTGCTCCAGCTGTTCTTCCAGTGAGTTCGCATAGGCATTGCGGCACAAGGTCTTGATGCGGGCCATGGCCAGCTCGGGGCCAGCCGCCACCTGGGTGGCCAGGGCCAGCGCCTGCGCCAGGGCCTGCCCCGGCTCGGCCAGGCGGTTGACCGGCCCCAGCGCATGCAGGCGTTCACCGCTGATGCGCTCGCCGGTCAGGCACAGCGCGGTCAGCACCTGGCGCGACACGAACTCCGCCAGAAAGGCCGTGGCGCCGCCATCGGGCGTGAGACCCACCTTGACGTAGGCCACCGAGAACACCGCGTCGCGGGCGGCCACCAGCATGTCGCAGGCCAGCGCCAGCGACAGGCCCGCACCCGCTGCCGCGCCTTCGACGGCAGCAATCACCGGCTTGCGGCAATCGCGCACGGCGCGGATGAGGTCATGCAGGCCTTCGAGCCTGGCGCGGCGCTCCTCGATGGGCAGCTCGCGGCGCGTGGCCAGTTGGCGCAGGTCGCCGCCCGAGCAGAAATGTCCGCCCTCGCCCGTCAGCACGATGGCGCCCACGGCGGGGTCGGCCCCGGCCTGGGCGAGCGCCTGGGTCAGCGCCGCGTAGAACGCGGGCGACAGCGCGTTGCGGGCCGCCGGGTTGTTGTTGGACAGCACCAGCACCGCGCCCTCGCGGCGCCGCAGCAGTGAGGCCGCGTCAACGCTCATGCCTGGCCCAGCGCCATGTAGCGCGCCAGGTGGTGGTCTTCGTCGCCCAGCTCGTGGTCCACCATCACCAGGCGCTTGGCGTAGTGCGACAGCGGCAGCTCCCAGGTCATGCCGATGCCGCCGTGCATCTGGATGCTTTCTTCCGACACCTGGGCACCGATGCGGCCAATGGTGAACTTGGCCGCCGACAGCGCGCGCTCGCGCTCCACCCGGTCTGCGCTGTCCATGGCGGCCGCCGCGTTGATGACGGCCGAGCGCGATTGCTCCACTTCGAGCAGCAGGTCGGCCATGCGGTGCTGCAGGGCCTGGAAGCTGCCGATCGGCACGCCAAACTGCTTGCGCGTCTGCAGGTATTCGAGCGTGTCCTTTTTGGCCACTTCCATGGCGCCAAGCGCCTCGGCGCACAGCGCCAGCACGCCCCAGCCCACGGCCAGCTCCAGCGTGGCGAAGCCCTGGCTTTCGGCGCCCAAGAGCGCGTCGGCGCCCAGTTGCACGTTGTCCAGGGTGATTTCGGCCACGCGGCCACCGTCGATGCGGCCCATGCCCCGGCGTGCCACGCCCGCCGCATCGGCAGGCACCAGGAACAGCGAAATGCCGTCCTCGCTGTCCACCCCGCCCGCCGTGCGGGCCGACACCAGCAGGAGCTGGGCGTTGTCGCCCTGCACCACCACGGCCTTGGCGCCGGTGAGCGCCCAGCCCGCGCCACTGCGCGTGGCGCGGGTGCTGACGCGGGCGAGTTCGTAGTGGCTGCCGGGCTCGCCGTGCGCCAGTGCGGCCACGGTGCTGCCGTCGATCAGGCTGGCGATGCGCTCTTTTTGCGCCGCCGTGCCGGCCGCAGCCAGGGCACGCCCGACCACCAGCGCGCCCAGAAAGGGCTCGACCACCAGGCCACGGCCCAGGGCTTCAAACACCACGGCCACGTCAAAGCCCGCGCCGCCAAAGCCGCCTTCGGCTTCGGGGAACAGCGCCCCGATGGCGCCCAGCTCGGCAAACCGGCTCCACAGGGCGGGCTGCATGCCGACGTCGCCATAGGCAATGGCGTTGCGGGTTTCAAAACCGTACTGCTCAGCAACGAAACGGTTCAGGGTGTCCGCCAGCATGCGGCGGTCTTCGGTGTGTTCAAAATTCATGGCTGCAACCTCACAGGCCCAGGATCATCTTGGAGATGATGTTTTTCTGGATTTCATTGGAGCCGCCAAAAATCGACAGCTTGCGGTAGTTGAAGTAGTTGGCGGCCGCCGTGGCGGCCTCCTTGGGCCCCACGGGCGCATCGGCATAGCCCTCGTACTGCGCCGCTTCAATGAAGGGCAGCGCATACGGGCCCACGGCGCGGCGGATCAGCGACAGGATTTCCTGGCGGATTTCGGTGCCACGGATCTTGAGCATCGAGCTCTCGGCCCCCGGCACGCCGCCACCGGCCGCGGCGGCAATCACGCGCAGGTTGGTGGTCTTCATGTTCTCCAGATCGATCTCGACCTGGGCCATGCGGGCGGCAAACTGCGGGTCCTGGTCCAGGGGTCGGCCATTGCGCTGCACCTTGCTGGCCACCACTTTGAGCTTTTCCAGCGCGGCCACCGACATGCCGACGCCCGCAATGCCGGTGCGCTCGTAGGTCAGCAAAAACTTGGCATAGGTCCAGCCCTTGTTTTCCTCGCCCACCAGGTTCTCGGCGGGCACGCGCACGTCGGTGAAGAACACCTCGTTGACTTCGCGGTCGCCATCGAGCGTGCGGATGGGGCGCACCTCCACGCCGGGCGTGTTCATGTCCACCAGCAAAAAGCTGATGCCCGACTGCGGGCGCGCTTCGCGGTCGGTGCGCACCAGGCAGAAGATCATGTTGGCGTGCTGGCCCTGGGTGGTCCAGGTCTTCTGGCCGTTGACGATGTAGTGCGCGCCTTGCGCATCGAGGCCGCGCACGGCCGTGGTCTTGACCGAGGCCAGGTCCGAGCCCGAGCCGGGTTCGGAGTAGCCCTGGCACCACCAGTCGGCACCGCTCAGGATGCGCGGCAGCCAGTACTGCTTTTGCGCCTCGTTGCCGTACTTGATGAGCACCGGGCCCAGCATGTTGAGGCCAAAGGGCACGATGCGCGGGCCGCCCGCCACGGCGCATTCGTTGTCAAAAATGAACTTCTGCACGGCGCCCCAGCCGGGGCCGCCATATTGCGCGGGCCAGTGGTTGGCCAGCCAGCCGCGCGCGTTGAGGATGGCGTGCCATTCCTCCTGGTCCTCCTTGGTCAGGCGCTGGCCGGCCTTGACCTTGTTGGCGATGCGCGCTGGCAGTTTTTCTTTGAGGAAAGCCTGCACCTCGGCGCGAAAGGCTTGCTCTTCGGGGGTGAAATTCAGGTCCATGGGGTCTCGGTTCTTTCGGTCAATGTGTTGAAAAACAGCACCGCCATCACGCGCTGTGGTTCAGGCTGTCCAAGTTTTTGCCTTCCTGTACCAGCCGGGCCAGCAGCGGCGAAGGCTTCCAGAACAGCGGGTCTTCCTTGGCGAACTCTTCGATATCGGCCAGCAGCTTGGGCAGGCCCACCATGTCGGCCCACTTCATGGGGCCGCCACGAAAGCGCGGAAAGCCGTAGCCGGAGATGAAAGTCACGTCCACGTCCAGCGGGCGCAGCGCAATGCCTTCGTGCACCACGTTGGCGCCTTCGTTGGCCATGGCCGCCATGTAGCGGCGCATGATTTCATCGGCCGTGAAGGTGCGCGGCGTGATGCCCTTCCTGGCGCGTTCGGCATCGACGATGGCCAGCACCTCGGGGTCGGGCTGGCCCACGCGGGCGCCTTCGGGGTAGAGGTAAAAGCCACGGCCCGTCTTCTGGCCGAACCAGCCGCGCTCGCAGATGCGGTCGGCCACCTCGACGTAGCGCGCCTTGGGATCGCGCGTGGCGGCGCGGCGCTTGCGCGTGGCCCAGCCAATGTCGCCGCCGGCCAGGTCGGTCACCTGGAACGGCCCCATCGCAAAGCCAAAGCCGCGCACGGCCGCGTCGATTTCGTAGGGGCTGGCGCCGTCTTCCATCAGGTAATCGGCGGCCTGCTTGTACACGGCCAGGATGCGGTTGCCGATGAAGCCGTCGCAGACACCGGCGCGCACGGGCACCTTCTTCAGTTTCTTGGCCAGCTCGAAGGCGGTGGCGACCACGTCGGCGCTGACCTTGGCGGGCACCACGATCTCCAGCAGCTTCATGATGTTGGCCGGGCTGAAGAAGTGCAGGCCAATCACGTCCTGCGGGCGGCGGGTGGCGGCGGCGATGGCGTCGATGTCCAGGTACGAGGTGTTGGTGGCCAGCACGGCGCCCGGCTTGCACACGCGGTCGAGTTCCTTGAACACGGCCTTCTTGACTTCGAGGTCTTCGAACACGGCCTCGATCACCAGGTCCACGTTGGCCAGATCGTCGTACGAGGTGCTGCCGGTGTAGCGCGCCAGGACGGCGGCCTTGGCCTCTTCGGTCATGCGGCCCTTGGCGACCAGGCCGTTGTAGACCTTTTCCACATTGGCGCGGCCGCGCGCAATGGATTCGGCATCGCGCTCGATCATGGTCACGGGGTAGCCCGCGTCCAGGGCCGACACGGCGATGCCCGCGCCCATGGTGCCGCCGCCAATGATGGCAAGGGTGGCAAACGGGCGCGGCGCGGCGGCGCGGGCCTCGGGCACCTTGGCCACTTCGCGCTCGGCAAAAAAGGCGTGGATCAGGCCAGCGCGCTGCGGGCTGTCCAGGCACTCCAGGAACAGCGCGCGCTCGCGGGCCATACCCTCGTCAAACGGCAGTTGCACGGCGGCCTGCACGCATTCGATGATCTTGAGCGGGGAGAACAGGCCCCGGGTCTTTTTCGCGGTGTCGGCCTTGAGCACTTCCAGATCGGCCAGCGCCGCGGCGGGGTCGGCGATGGCGATGTTGCGCGTGCGGCGCACGGGGGCCTTCTGGGCCAGCAGCTCATTGGCATAGGCCAGGCCGGCGGCCAGCGCGTCATCGCCCTCGGCCAGGCGATCCACCAGGCCGGCTTGCAAGGCGGTCTTGGCGCCCAGGTGCTTGCCGCTGAGCATCAGCTCGGTGGCGGCCTTCACACCCATCAGGCGCGGCGCACGCTGCGTGCCGCCGGAACCAGGCAGCAGGCCCAGCGTCACTTCAGGCAGGCCCAGCCTGGCGGCGGGTAGCGCCAGGCGGTAATGAGCCGACAGCGCCACTTCCAGGCCACCACCCAGCGCGGCGCCATGCAACACCGCGACCACGGGCTTGGTGCATTCTTCGATGCTGCGGCACACCTCGGGCAGCGACGGCGGCATGGCGGGCTTGCCAAACTCGCGGATGTCGGCGCCCGCAATGAAGGCCTTGCCAGCACCCACCAGCAACACGCCGGCGACCGCGTCATCGGCCTGTGCGGCGGCCATGGCAGCGGCCAGCCCCTGGCGCACGGCCACGCCCAGTGCGTTGACGGGCGGGTTGTTGACGGTCACGACCAGGATGGAGCCCACGCGGGCGGTGGTGACAACGGAATCGGGGGTGGTCGCGCCCATGCGGGAATCTCCTGGAGGATTGGACAGAACCTGCGATTGTTGATGCGCCAAACAATCTTGACAATTACATTAACGATTGACAGACTGTCAAATAATCTTTGACGCACATCCTCCCTCTTCCATGGAACTCACCTCCCTGACCGTCCTGGTGGACATTCTGGACGCCGGCAACCTGAGCCAGGCCGCGCGCAACCTGAAGATGTCGCGCGCCAACGTGAGCTACCACCTCAACCAGCTCGAGAAATCGGTGGGAGTGCAGCTTGTGCGCCGCACCACACGCCGGGTCGAGCCCACCGAGGTGGGCCTGCGCCTGTACCAGCATGGCCGCGCCATCCAGAACGAGATGCTGGCCGCGCGCGAAACCATCGCCACGCTGGGCCAGGGTCTGCAAGGCCGCGTGGGCCTGAGCGTGCCCAGCGGCTACGGGCAGATGGTGATGTCCGACTGGCTGATCGACTTCAAGCGCCTGTACCCCGGCATCGTGCTCGATGTGCGCTTCGAGAACCGGGTGGACGACCTGATCCGCGACGAGGTGGACATTGCCATCCGCGTCATGCCCGAACCCCCGCCCACGCTGGTGGCCCGCGATCTGGGGGGGGTGCACTATGTCGCCTGTGCCTCGCGCGGCTACGCCCAGGCGCATGGCCTGCCCACCGAACTGGAGGCGCTGCGCACCGCCCCGCTGATCACGTCCGGCGTGGTGGGGCGCCAGTTGCGCCTGCGCGCCTACCAGGGCGAGCGGCGCGAAGAGGTGACGCTGGAGCCGACGCTGATTTCCGAGCACTTCCCGTTCCTGCGCCAGGGCATCCTGGCCGGGCTGGGCGTTGGGCTGGTGCCCGACTACGTGGTGCAGGACGCCGTGGCCAGCGGCGAGGTGCTGACCACCCTGGACGAATGGCGCCTGAGCATCTTCGGCACGCAGATGTTCATGCTCTACATGCCCGACCGCCACCAGACGCGGGCGGTGCGCACCTGCATCGAGTATTTGCTGGGCCGCGCCTTGCCCGCCACCGATCAGCCAGTGCCGGGCCTGCCGGCACCGTGAACCGGCCTGCACGCCAGGTCACGCACCTTGCGCTTGAGGATTTGAGTCAAATAGGCCTCAAGCGCTTATCCAGAAAGCGCAACGCGCTCCGTTTTCAGGAGCACTCAAGCACTCAGATCCGCCCTTCCTCCACCGCGTGGCAGGCAATGCGGATGCCGCCCAGGCTCAGCAGTTGCGGCCGCTCGGTGCGGCAACGCTCGTTCACATGCGGGCAGCGCGGGTTGAAGGCGCAGCCCGGCGGCGGGCTGAGCGGATTGGGCACCTCGCCCTGCACGGGGGTGCGGGCCTTGCCGGTGTCGTGCATCTTGGGGATGGCGTCGAGCAGCATGCGCGTGTATGGGTGGCGCGGCGTGTCGAACAGCCGGTGCTTGTCGGCCAGCTCCACCAGGCGGCCCAGGTACATCACGCCAACCTGGTCGCTCACATGGTGCACCACGGCCAGGTTGTGGCTGATGAACAGGTAGGTGAGCTGCCGTTCGCGCTGCAGGTCCTTCATGATGTTGAGCACCTGCGCCTGCACCGATACGTCAAGCGCCGAGGTGGGCTCGTCGCACACCAGAAACTCGGGCTCGGTGGCGAGCGCCCGCGCGATCGAGATGCGCTGGCGCTGCCCGCCCGAGAACTGGTGCGGGTACTTCACCATGTCCAGCGGCGACAGGCCCACCGATTGCAGCAACTCGCCCACGCGTGCTTTCAGCTCGGCCTTGTCGGTGATCAGGCCATGCTCGCGCAGCGGCTCGCCGACGATGTCCTCCACCAGCCAGCGGGGGTTCAGGCTGGCATAGGGGTCCTGAAAAATCATCTGGATGCGCCGGCGCATGGCCTTGGCATGGCTGCCCTTGAAGGCGGCATGTGCATCCTGCCCATCCAAGGTGAGGCCGCCGCGCGTGGGCTCGTACAGGCCCACCAGCAGGCGCGCCACGGTGCTTTTGCCGCAGCCCGATTCACCCACCAGGGCGAGCGTCTTGCCTTTTTCGATCTCGAAACTCACGCCATCGACGGCGTGCAACAGCGTGCGCGGTTTCCCTTCGAGCACGCGGCTGAGCCAGGGGGCTGAAACATCGAAAGTCTTGGCGAGGTCGTGTGCCTGCACCAGCGGGGTGCCGGCGGGTGTCGTTGTGCTCATGCCGCCACCTCCGGTGCGTGCAGCCAGCAGGCCGCGCGGGTGGCACCTGCGGGCAGCAAGTCGGGGCGCTCGGCAGTGCAGCGGTCAAAGCGGCGCGGGCAGCGCGGGTTGAAGGCGCAGCCCGCGGGAATGGCGTTCAGGCGGGGCATGGCTCCGTCAATCTGGTTCAGGCGCTCGCGGTCTTGCGCCATGTCGGGGATGGAGGCCATGAGGCCGGCGGTATAGGGATGGGCTGGGCGGTTGATGACCTCGTGCACCGGGCCGATTTCCACCACGCGCCCGGCATAGAGCACCGCCACGCGGTCGCATGTTTCGGCGATCACGCCCATGTCGTGGGTGATCAGCATCACGGCCGCGCCGCGCGATTTGCAGATGGATTTCAGCAGCGTGATGATCTGCGCCTGGATCGACACATCGAGCGCCGTGGTCGGCTCGTCGGCCACGATGAGTTGCGGCTCGGCCGCCAGGGCCAGGGCAATCACCACGCGCTGGCGCATGCCGCCCGAGAACTGGTGCGGGTAGTGGTCCACGCGCTGCTCGGCCGCCGGGATGCCGGTGTCCTGCAGCAACGCGATGGCGCGCCGCCGCGCTTCGGCCGCATTCACCGGCAGGTGCGCCTGGATGGTTTCGGTGAGCTGCCGCCCCACGGTGTACAGCGGGTTCAGCGAGGTCAGCGGGTCCTGGAAGATCGCGCCGATGCGCCGGCCCCGGATATGGCGCATCTGCGCATCGCTGAGGTGGTCGATGCGCTGGCCTTCCAGCAGGATCTCGCCCGAGGCCACGCGCCCTGGCGACTCCAGCAGGCCGATGATGGCGGCGCCGGTGAGCGACTTGCCGGCACCCGACTCCCCCACCACGCCCAGGATCTCGCCGGGGGCGATGGAAAACGAAATGTCGTCCAGGGCGCGCAGCGTGCCGCGCCGGCCCGGGAATTCGACGACGAGGTTTTTGACTTCAAGCAGGGACATATCAGCGATTCATTGCAAGGGCACGGCCCAGGCCAGAGGACGCCGTGGAACCGGCTTTGCCGGGCCACTGGCGGCGTCCCCCTGGGGGGATGGCGCGAAGCGACTCAGGGGGGTCATCTCAATCTCGGGTTCAGCGCATCGCGCAGCCAGTCGCCCAGCAGGTTCACCGACAGCGCAATCAGCACCAGCATGAGCCCCGGAAACACGGTGATCCACCACTCGCCGGAGAACAGGTAATCGTTGCCCACGCGGATCAGCGTGCCCAGCGAGGGCGATGTGGGTGGCGCCCCCACCCCCAGAAACGACAGCGTGGCCTCGGTGATGATGGCCGTGGCCACCTGGATGGTGGCCAGCACCATCACCGGGCCCATCACGTTGGGCAGCACGTGCTTGCGCATGATGCGCAGCGGGGCCACGCCGGTCACGCGCGCGGCCTGCACATATTCCTTGTTGCGCTCGACCAAGGTGGAGCCCCGCACCGTGCGCGCATATTGCACCCAGCCCGTCAGCGAGATAGAGAAGATCAGCACGCCAAAGGCCAGCGATTCGTGCGCATTGGGAAACAGCGCACGGCCCACCCCCGCAATCAGCAGGGCCACCAAAATGGCCGGAAACGACAGCATCACATCGCACAGGCGCATCAGAACGGCATCGATCCAGCCACCCCGAAAACCGGCCAGCAGGCCCAGCGCCACGCCCACCGCCACCGACAGCAGCACCGAGGCCAGCCCCACCACCAGCGAGATGCGGGCGCCGTAGATCAGGGCCGACAGAATGTCGCGCCCCTGGTCATCGGTGCCCAGCAGGTATTTGCGCGAACCCTCGGCGCTCCATGCCGGGGGCAGCCGCGCATCGCTGAGCTCCAGCGTGGACAAATCGAACGGATTGTGCGGTGCCACCCAGCCCGCAAACAGCGAGCAGAACACGCACACGACGGCAATCGCTGCCGCCACCATGGCCATGGGCGAGGTGCGAAAGCTGTAGCCAACATCGCTGTCAAGCCAGCGCACAAGGGTTTTTTTCATCGGAGGAAACCAGAAACAGGGAGCCAGGCCCGCCGCACCGGGCGGCCATGCCTGGCTGCCCACGGGGACGATGGGAGTCGTGGTGGGTGGCGGATCAGTTCTTGCTCATCCACTTGAAGGGCATGTAGTTGTCCGCCAGTTGCACGAGCCTGACCTTCTTGCTCACCCCCCAGGCCAGGGCCTGCTGGTGCAGCGGCAGGTGCCCCACATCGGCGGAATGCAGGTCAAACGCCTCCTTGATCATGGCGTTGCGCCTGGCCTTGTCGGTCTCGGCCTGGATCTTCCGGGTCAGCTCGTCCACCTTGGGGTTGCAATAGGCACCCAGGTTGAACTGGCCCGCACCCTTGTCGTCCACACAGGCCATCAGGGCATTGAGCGCGTTGTGCGCATCGTAGGTGGAAGGCGTCCAGCCCAGCATGTAAAAGCTGGTGTCGCGGCGCAAGATCTTGGGGAAATAGGTGCCCTTGGTTTCGGCCTGCAGGTTGATCCTGACGTTGATGCGCGCCAGGTTGGCCGCCACCGCCTGGCAGATGCGGCCATCGTTCACATAGCGGTCGTTGGGGCAGTTCATGGACAGCTCGAAGCCGCTGGCATAGCCCGCTTCGGCCATGAGCTTCCTGGCGGCTTCCACGTCGTACGGCAGGCGCCTGGCTTCGGGCTGGAACCCGTTGATGCCCGGGCCCACCAGCAGCGCGGAGGGGTTGGAGGCGCCACGCATCACCGTCTTTTTGATGCCGTCGATGTCGATGGCCTGGTAGAAGGCCTGGCGCACGCGCCTGTCCTTGAACGGGTTTTTGCCCTTCACGCTCGAATACAGCAGTTCGTCGCGCTTTTGGTCCATGCCCAGGAAGATGGTGCGCAGTTCGGGGCCGGTGATGGCGCGGGTGTTGGCGCTGTTGTTCACGCGCTCGATGTCCTGCACCGGCACCGGCTCCATCACATCCACCTCGCCCGACAGCAGCGCCGCCACGCGGGTGGCGTCGTTGCCAATGGGCGTGAAGACGACTTCGGCGACATTGCCCTCGATCTTGCCCCAGTAAGTGCCATTGCGCGTGAACACCGTGCGCACGTTGGGCTGGCGCTCGCGCAGGCGGAACGGCCCCGTGCCGTTGGCCCGGAACGACGCGGCGTTCTCGATGCCCTTACGGCGGTCCACCGGCGTCAGGGCCTGGTTGGTCTCGCACCATTTCTTGCTCATGATGGCCACTTGCGAGATCACGTCCGGAAGAATCGGGAACGGCGTCCTGGTCTCGATCTCGACCAGAAAGTCGTTGATCTTGCGCACTTCCCTGAAGTCGTTGGTGTAGCTCTTCATGTCCGAGCCATCGGCCTGGGTGCGCGCAAAGCTGAACAGCACATCGTCTGCCGTGAACGGGGTGCCATCATGGAATTGCACCCCCCGGCGCAGTTCAAACTGCCACACCGTGGGCGAAGTCTGCTTCCACGCCGTGGCCAGTGCGGGCGCCAGGCTCAGATCCTTGTTGCGCCCCACCAGCGGCTCGTACACATTGCCCGTCGTGCTCAACTGCAGCGACTCGTTGAACGAGTGGGGGTCCATGGAGAGCGCATCACCCTGGTTGGCCACCCGGATCGTCTGTGCGTTTGCTACCAAACTGGTAGCTGCCAGCGCATACAGCATAAGGACCAAGGCGGCTTTTATCTTAAATTTCATGCAGATATCCTGGGCGATGGGCAAAAACAAGAAATCAGTGGGTAAAACGGCACGCGGGGGGCAATCAATCAGGGCGTCTGCAGCGGCATGGCCTGCTCGATCAGGCTGGCATGCAGCGCCGACCCGAGGGGCAGAACGTCGTCATTGAAGTCGTAGCGGCTGTTGTGCAGCGCGCTGCCACTGGCGCCCGTGCCCTGCCCCAGTCGCAGGTAGGCGCCGGGCTTGGTCTGCAGCATGAACGAAAAATCTTCCGCCCCCATGCTGGGCTCCAGGTCGCGCACCACATGGTCGGCGCCCACCAGCGACTCGGCCACGTCGGCCGCAAACACGGCCTCGCTCTCGGTGTTGATGGTTGCGGGATACATGCGCTCGTAGTGCAGCGTGGCCGTGGCGCCAAACCCCAGGGCAATGGCGCTGCAAAGCTCTTTCAGCCGCTGCTCCACCATCTCCTGCACCGCCGGATCGAAGGTGCGCACCGTGCCCACCAGCGTGGCGGTGCCCGGCAACACGCTGAAAGCGCCCAGGTCACCCGCCTGGATGGCGCACAGGCTGACCACCGCGCTTTCAATGGGCCGCACGTTGCGCGCAACAATGCTCTGCGCCGCGGTGATGATGTGCGCCGCCACCAGCACCACGTCCACCGTCTGGTAGGCGTGCGCGCCGTGGCCGCCGCGACCGGTGATCTCGATCGTGATGCGGTCGGCCGCCGCCATCATGGGCCCCGTGTTGATGCCCACGGTGCCCGGCTTCATGGCGGGCCAGTTGTGCATGGCAAAAACGGATTGCACCGGGAACCGGTCGAACAAGCCGTCTTCCATCATGACGCGGGCGCCGGCAAAGCCCTCTTCGCCGGGCTGGAAGATCAGCACGGCGGTGCCGTCAAAGTTGCGGGTTTCGGCCAGGTAGCGGGCGGCGCCCACCAGCATGGCGGTGTGGCCGTCGTGGCCGCAGCCATGCATGAGCCCCGGCTTGCTCGATTTCCAGGAAAAGTCGTTGTGCTCGGTGATGGGCAGCGCGTCCATGTCGGCGCGCAGGCCCACCATGCTGCCGCTCGATTGGCTGCGGCCCCGCACCACGGCGACCAGGCCCGTGCGCCCGATGCCTTCGTGGATTTCGTCCACGCCGCACAGTTGCAGGGCCTCTTTCACGCGCCGGCCCGTGTACACCTCTTCAAAACCCAGTTCGGGGTGGGCATGCAGGTCGCGCCGCAGGGCGGTCAGCTCGGGGTGGAATTGCGCAATGTGGGCAAAGGCGCGCCCGCCTGCTTTCCAGCGTGGGTTGTGCATCAATCAGTGCCCTCCGGCGTGGCCCACGCGCAGGCGCGGATCGACCACGAAATACAGCAGATCCACCACCAGATTGATCACCACAAAAATCAGCGCAATCAGGCACAGGTAGGCCGCCATGACCGGAATGTCGGCAAACGTCACCGCCTGGATGAACAGCAGCCCCATGCCCGGCCACTGGAACACCGTTTCCGTGATGATGGCAAAGGCAATCAGCCCGCCCAGTTGCAGCCCGGTGATCGTCATCACCGGCACCAGCGTGTTCTTGAGCGCATGGCCAAAATGGATAGCCCGGCTGGACAGGCCCCGGGCACGGGCAAACTTGATGTAGTCGGTGCGCAGCACCTCCAGCATCTCGGCGCGCACCAGGCGCATGATGAGCGTGAGCTGAAAGATCGCCAGCGTGACGGCCGGCAGCGTGATGTGGTGCCAGCCCTTGGCCGTGAGCAGCCCCGAAGTCCACCACCCGATCTGCACCACCTCGCCGCGGCCAAAGCTGGGGAACCAGCCCAGCACCACGGCAAACACCAGGATGAGAAGAATGCCGATCAGAAAGGTCGGCAACGACACGCCCAGCAGCGACAAGGTCATGAAAGCCTGGCTGATGAACGTGCCACGCTTGAGCGCCGCATACACCCCCATGGGCACACCCACCAGCAGCGCCAGCGCCGCGGCCACCAAGGCCAGTTCCAGCGTGGCCGGGAAGCGCTCGGCGATCAACCGCGACACCTTGGCGCCCTGGCGCAGGCTCAGGCCGAACTCGCCCTGCGCGGCGTTCACCAGGAAGTGCCAGAACTGCACGATGAACGGCTTGTCCAGCCCCAGCGCGGCACGCATGTCGCGGATCTGGTCCGGCGTGGCGTCCTGCCCCAGCAGGAACACCACCGGGTCGCCGACGAACTGGAACAGCATGAACGAGATGAAGGCCACGGCGATCATCACGATGACGGCCTGGATCAGGCGATGCAAAATAAAGGCGAGCATCGGTAAAGCAAAGAATGATGGACCATGCTAACAGGGAAGTTTCTCGCAACAAACGATGTTTTTCGAGTGCACCAGGCCCAAAAAGGCCCGTGCAATCCACTGCTTGCATGCAGGAACCAGACCAACCGCTGCTGCTCAGCGGGCACCTGAAGCAACAAGCCCGCTCATGCCCATGCAGAAAAGAAAAAAACCGGATCACTATCGCTAGCGATCCGGCTTCCCCCTTGGAAACCAGCACCGCTCCGGCGCGCCGGAGCAGTGCTCTTCCTTCTCCCACCAGTGACTTAGAAGCGGTGACGAATACCCGCGGTGATACCGGTACGGCTGCGGGCACGGCTCGCTGTGTCAAGCACAAGCGCGCTGCCCCCGCTGAGACTGGTGCGATCTACGCCGAAGTAGGCGTCGGTGCGCTTGCTGAAGGCGTAGTCCGCCACGGCGACGTAGAAGTTGGCCTTACCGTTGGATGCGCCCGAGGCCGAGCCCGATTGCTTACCGCGGAAGTAGTGCGCACCCAGGTTCAGTTGAGGCGTCAGCTGATAGCCCACGCCCACCTTGAACAGTTGGCGCTTGTCGGCATCACCCGGCTGGAAGCCGCCATTGGTCTGGCCAGCCCAGAACTGGCCCAGGATCGCCCTGTCAACGGTGTTACGGAAACCCTGGATGGTGCTAGTGACCGTCTCGTATTTCGCCTTGTTCAGGGCATAGCCGGTGTTCAAGTACCAGGGGCCGGTGCGATACGAACCGCCCAGGGTCCAGGCATCGACATCGGTGCCGCCAGGCAGCGTCGTGCGCATGTAACCCCCACCCAATGCGAAGCCGTTGGCGGAGTAGCGCAGGTAGCCACCCGCAGTCTTCCACGCGCCGCCATTGAGCGTGCTCGCCACATAGGCAGGCACCTGCGCTGCAGAAGCAGGCAGCCCCGCTTCCAATGCCTTGGTGTCGTTATTTTCATCAAACGAGTATTGCAGCGAACCCACGAAACTGCGGTCCGGCGTTGCAAAGGTGTACTTCAGCATATTGCTGGTACGCGCTCCCACGGCCATGCCCAGCTCAGGCTTGTAGGCCTCCATATACGGAGAATAGGGGAACGAAGCGTAGGTACTGGTCACGACGTCGAACAGCACGTTCCACTGGCGCCCGGCGGTCAGGCGGCCATAGGGGCCCTGCAGGCCCACATGGGCGAGCTGGAAAAACGGCGAATTGACGGCGGGCGTGCCCGAATCGGCGTCGAAACGGTTTTCCAGCGTCACCAGCGCCTTGGAACCACCACCCAGATCTTCCTCCACGTTGATACCCAAGCGGCTTTGCGACATGCCGCCACCAATCATCTTCGATAGGCCATCCTTACCGGAACCTTCGTTATTGGTATGGCGATAGGCCACATCAACAATGCCCCATAACTGCACGCTGCTCGTCGGTGCGCTGGCGGTCTGTGCGCAAGCAAAGCTCGAAGCCAAGGCAACGGCTCCGAAGGCGAACAACTTCGTGATATCGGTTTTTTTCATGGATCGGGTCTCTTTCCGTGGTTGATTGGGTGCCGGTCCAGTTTAGTAATGGCACGCTCGTGCGTAAGCGTTTGTTGTGTATTGCTTACACAGGCTTTCCCTAATAGAACGACCGTTCACTTATCAAAACCACCGCGCCAGTGCCGGTAAGCGTGGTCTGAGAAGACTCATTTCAGTGGCCAAACCGGATGGCAACAATCTATACACCCCACTAAAAATATTGCCTCCATAAAAAAAGCCACCCGTCTTGCGACGGGTGGCTTGGTTCACGTCTGTGAATGCTGGCACAAGGCCAGCACGTCATCAGAAAGCGTGACGGATACCGAATTCGTAACCGGTGCTGTTCCTGCCCACGCCAGGATTGCCGGCCGACAGACCACCGTTACCGATGGAGTAGGTGGCTGCGCCGTCGTTGCTGATACGTGCATACGTGCCATACAGGGCGGTACGCTTGGACAGGTCATACACATAACCCAGGGAGATCTTGGTGGCATCGTTTTGCGACGCACCGAAGGTCTTGTTGTTCAGATCTTGGTACGACAGCTTCAGCACACCACCGCCCAGGGGAGCCGACAGGCCCACCAGGTAGCTGGAGAACTTCACTTCGGTGGGGGTCTTCAGCTTTTCTTGGTTCCAGACACCAGAAATCTTGACCACGCCCAGGTCGTAGCTCGCGCCAATGTTGTACGTGTCGGAATCAGCCGAGCTGCCAACGCCGGTGGCGTTGGTAACCAGGTGACCGTCGTTCAGCTTGGAGGCACCACCGCTGATGCTCAGAGGGCCGTTCTTGTAGCCCAGCGCCACGCTGTAGCCATTGCCCTTGCCGAAGGTGCCGTTGGTGTTTTCGCCAGCGATGAATTGCACTTGGCCGAAGAAACCGCCCAGGTTCTCAGGCAGGAAGTAGGAGACCGTGTTGGCCTTGCGGTTTTCAAAGCCACCCGTCTTGTTGTACTGGAAGGTTGCGCCAAAGCCGTTGTCGCCGAACGGATCGTACGAGCTCAGCGTGGTGTAGCTGGCCAGGAAGTCACGACCCAGACGCACTTCACCAAAATTGCCCAGCAGGCTGACCGTCGCGCGGCGCTTGAATTCAAAGCCCGTGCCCGATGCGCCACCGCTGTTGCCGTCGCCCACGTCCGAACGGATGCCGCCTTCGAGCCAGAAGCCTGCCTTCAGGCCGCCGCCGAGGTCTTCCACGCCGCGGAAACCCAGACGGCTGGTGGCATTGCCGCCGGTGGTCACGCCAGTGACGGAATTGCCGCCGCTGTTAGAGATGCGGCCAACGCCGGTATCCACGACACCGAACGCCGTCACGGATGATTGAGCCATTGCGGCGCCGGAAGCAGCCAGCACAGCCAGGGCAATCAGGGATTTTTTCATTGCGAGTTACTCCAAGGTTAAACATGGGCACCGGTTCGGAGGTCTAGAGCGCAGCATCGGCGCAGTCCTACCGGTTCCCCGGGCCAACCTCCTGGTGGGGAAGTTGCTGTTATTGCACCAGACGGGGCGCGGTTGCGCAAAGGAAATCAGCACGCAGGGTCAATTTCGTTGCGGCGCTGCAACATTACAACCGCATACCAATGAAGGCATGCAGACGATGGCATTGGCCCAGCCGCATCTACGCACATCAAAATGCCGTGCTACGCAGGCCATCCCACTCCAACACCGCTAAATTTCCCGCAAATTACCCTGAAACAATCGTTCTTGTCTGTAACAAGTTTCGCTTTCCTTCCAGCATTCCCACAATACACCCACAGGGATGCCGCAATATTCCTCGCATTTGCCACAATGCAAAGTAACCTGTCAGGTTTACACAAGCATCTTCCGTGCCAGACACCGCCAATCCTTCCGTAGAAAATCAGCCATGGACTCATTACTTTGCGCTGCAGACACCGCGCTGCGCACCTTGTTTGCCAAACCCCATGCGGTGGAGACATCCCCCGCCGCTGCCTTTGCCGAGGCAGCCCTCGACCCGGCCCAAAAGCGCCTGGCTGGTGCACTGATGCGGGTGAACCATGTAGGCGAAGTCTGCGCGCAAGCCCTCTACACGGCGCAGGCCGCCGTCACGCGTGACGCCCAACTGCGCGCCCGCCTGCTGGAGGCCGCTCGCGAGGAAACCGACCACCTGGCCTGGACGCAGCAACGGCTTGACGCCCTGGGCGCCCGGCCCAGCCGGCTCAACCCGCTGTGGTTTGCCGGCGCGTTCGCACTGGGTCTGGTGGCCGCCAAGGTCAGTGACCGCGTGAGCCTGGGGTTTGTGGTCGAAACCGAAAACCAGGTGTCCGAGCACCTGCAGGGCCACTTGGCCAAGCTTCCGCCGGACGACCTGGCCTCTCGTGCCGTGGTCAGCCGCATGAAGGACGATGAAGAGCGCCATGCGGCCAGCGCGCGCGATGCCGGGGCCGTGGCCCTGCCCGCAACCGCCCGCCTGATGATGAAAATGGCCGCCAAGGTCATGACGACCACGGCCCATTACGTTTGAACGGGTGCGGCATGCGCCAACAACGCGCATGCCGCACCGGCAAATGCACCATGCCGGTGAAGGCGGACTCAACCGCCCCGAAAAATGGCTGAATCGCTGCGGCTTCAGGCCTCGACGATCTCGAACCCGGTGGTGATGCGTGCCGTCTTGCCCAGCATGATGCTGGCCGAGCAGTATTTTTCGTGGCTCATGGCGATGGCGCGCTCCACCGCGGCGGGCGCCAGCCCCTTGCCCGTCACAGTGAATTGCATGTGGATGGCGGTGAACACCTTGGGGTCCACCTCGGCCCGCTCCGACGTGAGCTTGACACTGCAGCCGCGCACATCGTGGCGTCCGCGCTTGAGGATCAGCACCACGTCGTAGGCGGTGCAGCCGCCGGTGCCGGCCAGCAGGGTTTCCATGGGCCGGGGCGCCAGATTGAGCCCGCCGTTGGCGGGGTTCGCAGCATCGGGCGCGCCATCCATGGCCAGGATGTGGCCGCTGCCCGTTTCGGCCACAAACCCCATTCCCGACCGCGTTCCGGCGCCGCCGGTCCAGCTGACTGTGCATTCCATGTCTGTCACTCCTTGTTGGTGCGTGGTTTTTTTGACGAAATGGGCATGCCATTTCAACAATTTGCGGTGGATTTTGCTGCATTGCAGCACCCATCGCGCTAAGATACCGCCATGCGTTGCCCTTTTGAGAAGAAAGGGTTGGTAGCCGAAAGGTCACCAACAGCCGCAATGCACTGATTGTCTCCTCCATCTCCTCAAAGGATGGATTCAGCCCTGGGCTTTACCGCCTGGGGCTTTTTTTTGCCTGCGCCGCGCTGCCGGTGCGGCCCGCCCTGCCCCAACGACACCCCCGTCGCCGGGCCTTCAGGCGATGCGCCTATGATGGACGCCCCGCCACCCTCGCTGCGGCGGCGTACCTTCTGCCTCACATGACCCAGCATCTCACCCCCTTCGATTACCTGAAAAAGATCCTGACCGCCCGCGTCTATGACGTGGCCATCGAGTCGGCCCTGGAGCCCGCCAGGAACCTCAGCCGCCGCCTGCACAACAAGGTGCTGCTCAAGCGCGAAGACCAGCAGCCCGTGTTCAGCTTCAAGCTGCGCGGCGCCTACAACAAGATGGCCCACCTGGCGCCCGAGCAGTTGCAAAAGGGGGTGATCTGCGCCTCGGCCGGCAACCACGCCCAGGGCGTGGCCATGAGCGCGCGCAAGCTGGGCACGCGCGCGGTGGTGGTGATGCCCACCACCACGCCGCAGCTCAAGATCGATGCCGTGCAGGCGCTGGGCGGCGAGGTGGTGCTGGCTGGCGACAGCTATTCCGATGCCTACGACCACTCCGTGCGGCTGCAGCAGGAGCAGGGGCTGACCTTTGTGCACCCCTTTGACGACCCCGACGTGATCGCCGGCCAGGGCACGATTGCCATGGAAATCCTGCGCCAGCTGCAAAAGCTGGGCAGCAACCAGCTGGACGCCGTGTTCGTGGCGATTGGTGGTGGCGGCCTGGTGGCGGGCGTGGCCAATTACATCAAAGCCGTGCGGCCCGAGATCAAGGTGATTGGCGTGCAGATGAACGACTCGGACGCCATGATCCAGTCAGTCAACGCGCACGAGCGCGTCACGCTGGCCGACGTGGGCCTGTTCTCCGATGGCACGGCGGTCAAGCTGGTGGGCGAGGAAACCTTCCGCATCGCCCAGGGCCTGGTCGATGAATACATCACGGTGGACACCGATGCCGTGTGCGCCGCCATCAAGGATGTGTTTGTGGACACGCGCAGCATCGTCGAGCCGGCGGGGGCCCTCGCCGTGGCCGCCATCAAGCAGTACGTCGCCAAGAACAAGACCCGGGGCGAGACCTACGCCGCCATTTTGTGCGGCGCCAACATGAACTTCGACCGCCTGCGCTTCGTGGCCGAGCGCGCCGAAGTGGGCGAGGAGCGCGAGGCGCTGCTGGCGGTGACCATTCCCGAAGCGCGCGGCAGCTTCCGCCGCTTTTGCGAAGTGATTGGCGGCCTGCCCGGCGGCCCGCGCAATGTGACCGAGTTCAACTACCGCATCAGCGACGCCACGCGCGCCCATGTGTTCGTGGGCCTGACCACGCACGGCAAGGGCGAGTCGGAAAAGATCACTAAAAATTTCGAGCGCCACGGCTTCGAGTCGCTCGACCTGACGCACGACGAGCTGGCCAAGGAACACCTGCGCCACCTGGTGGGCGGCCACTCGGCGCTGGCGCAGGACGAGCGCCTGCTGCGCTTTGTGTTTCCCGAGCGGCCCGGCGCGCTGCTCAAGTTCCTGAGCCTGATGCAGCCCACCTGGAACATCAGCCTGTTCCACTACCGCAACCAGGGCGCCGACTATGGGCGCATCCTCGTGGGCCTGCAGGTGCCGCCCGAAGACGCCGCGGCGTTCGATGCCTTCCTGGCCACGCTGGGCTACCCCTGCGTGGAGGAAACGCTGAACCCGGCCTACCGGTTGTTTCTGCGCTCCAAATAACCGGAATAGTGCTCAAAATGGCCTCCAGCGCTTATTCATAAAGCGCTGGCAGCTATCAAAATTGATACCCCCCCCCCCAGCCACCGCCCATGCAAGCCCTGCGCCACTACCTGCTTGCCGTGCAGTTTTTTACCCGCATCCCCGTCACGGGGCGGCTGGCCGGCTGGGTGGGCTACAGCCCGGCCATGCTGCGCGCCAGCGCGGCGCATTTTCCGGGCATTGGCTGGCTGGCGGCGGCGCTGGCGGCGGGCGTTTATGGCGCGCTGCATTGGGCCCTGGCGCCCAACCCGCTGGCCCCGGCCGTGGCAGCCGTGTTCTGCACCATCGCCACGGTGCTGATGACGGGCGGCTTTCACGAAGATGGCCTGGCCGACGTGGCCGACGGGCTGGGCGGCAGCCACGAGCGCGAGCGGGCGCTCGACATCATGAAAGACTCGCGCATCGGCGCCTTCGGTGCCATGGCGCTGGTGCTGGCCTTGCTGGCCAAGCTCAGCCTGCTGGCGCTGCTGGGCGCACACAGCCTGGCAGCGGCCCTGGCGGCGCTGGTGGGCGGGCATGTGCTGTCGCGCCTGTGGCCGCTGCTCATCGTGCGCAGCCTGCCGCATGTGGGCGACACGGCCCAATCCAAAAGCAAGCCCCTGGCCGACCAGATCACCGGCGCGGCGCTGACCGCTGCCTTTTTGTGGTGTTTTATGCCTCTGGCGCTTGTGTGGCAAGCGCAATCAGCTCTGTTTTTAATAGCATCCGCAGGATGCAGCGGCCTGGCCGCCGCCTGGATGGCCCGCTGGTTTGCGCGGCGCCTGCAGGGCTTTACCGGCGACTGCCTGGGCGCCACGCAGCAGGTCAGCGAAATCGGCTTTTACCTGGGCGCGGCGCTGGCCTTGCGCTGGGCATGATGACCCCCACTCCCGCCCGCCTGTGGCTGGTGCGCCACGCCCAGCCCCTGGTGGCCACGGGCACCTGCTATGGCGCGCTGGATGTGCCTGCCGATGCGCCCGCCACGCAGGCAGCCGCCCAGCGCCTGGCGCAGGCCTTGCCGGACCGCGTGACCGCCCGCCATTCAACGCTACAAAGATGTGAGCTACTTGCGCTTTCCACACAAGCGCTGCGCCCCGATTTGATCATTCATCCGGATGATCGCCTGCGCGAGATGGATTTCGGCCTCTGGGAAGGCCGCGCCTGGGACAGCATCGCCCCAAGCGCCATCGACGCCTGGACCGCCGACTTTGCGCTGCACCGCCCCGGCGGCGGCGACAGCCTGGCCGGCCTGCTGGCCCGCGTGGCAGCCGCCCTGAACGATGCGCGCCGGCAGGCGCAGAGTGGCAGCGATGTGGTCTGGTTCACCCACGCGGGCGTGGCGCGCTGCGTGGCCTGGCTGCTGGCGCATGGCGAGGGGCGCATGCCCAGGGCCGACGAGTGGCCCCTGGCGGCCCCGGCCTGGGGCGAATGGGAAATTCGCAACCTGAAGTAACGCCGTGCACCGGGGCACCCCGGTGTCAGTTCTTGGCGGGCATGTCCAGCGTCAGCGTGGCGGGGCCATCCACACGGGCGCCCAGCCGGGCCTGGCGCGGATCCAGGGATTGCAGCACCAGCCCCTCGTCCACCGCGGCGCCCACCCGGAACGGTTTGGCCGGCTTGCCGTCCACCGCAATCAGCGCCGCGCCGCCGCCGCTGCTGCGGCCCGCCAGCACACCGATCAGGGCAAACCGGCTGGCCAGCGACGCCACCGGCGCCCGGGCAGCGGCTGCATCGGCGGCTGGCACGCCCAGCAGGCGCGCCATGGCCTGCGCATCCGGTGCCACGGGCGCCGGGGCCACGGCCGGCACCGTCAGCCCCACCGGCCGCGCCGACAGGCGCAGCCCCCAATAGACCACGCTGGCGCCCGCCAGGGCCCAGAGAGCCAGAGTCCCCAGGCGCACGCCCCATTTGCTGTGTGTATTGGTCACCATCAGGGGATTATGATTCACGCGATCCGCCCCTCCCGAGACTGCCTGCCGTGAACCCTTCCCCCCTTTTCCCCCTGCGCCGCGCCCGCCGCAGCCTGGCCACGCATGTGGCGCGGGGCTTCACCCTGATTGAGCTGATGGTGGTGCTGGTCATCATCGGCGTGCTGGCCGCGCTGATCGTGCCCAACGTGCTCGACCGCGCCGACGACGCGCGCAGCACCGCCGCGCGCACCGACGTCACCAATGTGATGCAGGCCCTCAAGCTGTACCGCCTGGACAACCAGCGCTACCCCACGGCCGAGCAGGGCCTGCAGGCGCTGGTCGCCAAGCCCACCACCGGCCCCCTGCCGGGCAATTGGAAACCCTATCTCGAAAAGCTGCCCAACGACCCCTGGGGCCGGCCTTACCAGTACCTGAACCCCGGTATCAAGGGCGAGATCGACGTGATGTCGTTCGGCGCCGACGGCCAGTCGGGCGGCGAAGGCAAGGATGCGGATATCGGTAGCTGGCAGTAGGGATGTGGCCCCCACGCTCGCGCACTGCGTGTCGCTCCCTGCCCCCCGAGGGGGCCCAGCCCGCCTTCGGGCGGTCGGGCGGCGGGCTGGTGTGGCCCCCACAGTCGCGCACTGCGCATCGCGCTCTGTGACTTCCCCCTTCCTGCGCCGCGCGCGCGGCTTCACGTTGCTAGAGCTGCTGGTCGTCATCAGCATCATGGCGCTGGCCACGGCGGGCGTGAGCCTGGCGCTGCGCGACAGCGGGCAGACGCAACTGGAGCGCGAAGCGGCACGGCTGGCGGCCCTGCTGGAATCGGGCCGGGCTCAGTCGCGCGGCACGGGCGTGCCGGTGCGCTGGCGCGCCGATGCGCAGGGCTTCCGGTTTGACGGCCTGCCCGCCAGCACGCTGCCCACCCAGTGGCTGGATGCCGGCACCACGGTGCGCGGCCCCGCCACCCTGCAACTGGGGCCCGAGCCGCTGATTGGCCCTCAGCAGGTGCTGCTGGTCAACGAGGCCCACCCCGAGCGCGCGCTGCGCGTGGTCACTGATGGCGTGCGACCGTTCACGGTGGAACCGCTGCAATGAAGCGCACCCTAGGAGGCTGCCGGACTTGGAGCGTCGATAGCGAAAACCGAAGGTTTCACCAAAACCGAAGGTTTCACCAAAATCGGCCCCAGCGAGGACAGTTTTTGCCGGATTTGCAGCCCCATAGCCCGGCTATGGGGCAAAAAGACGGTGTTCTCGAAGAGCGGCGAAGCCAAAAATGGACTGCTGCGGCCGATTTGCAGCCGACGATTTCCAAGTCCGGCAGCCTCCTAGAGCGCGGCTTCACGCTGGTCGAGGTGCTGGTGGCGCTGGGCATTGTGGCCATCGCCCTCATGGCGGGCCTGCAGGCCACCACCGCGCTGACGCGCAATGCGCAGCGGCAATCGGACATCGTGCTGGCCCAGCTGTGCGCCGAGAACGAACTGGTCAAGGTGCGCCTGTCGCGCCAGATGCCGGGGGTGGGCGACAGCACCCAGCCCTGCGAGCAGGCAGGGCGCCGCTTCAATGTGGCCGTGATCGTGCGGCCCACGCCGAACCCGAGCTTCCGGCGCGTGGACGCCCAGGTGTTCGATGGCGAGAACTCGGTGCTGCGCCTGTCCACCATCGTGGGGCGGTATTGATATGGCCCCCACGCTCACGCACTGCGTGTCGTCGCTGCCCCCCGAGGGGGCCCAGCCCGCCTTCGGGCGGCCGGGCGGCGGGCTGATGTGGCCCCCACGCTCGCGCACTGCGTGTCGCTCCCTGCCCCCCGAGGGGGCCCAGCCCGCCTTCGGGCGGCCGGGCGGCGGGCTGATGTGGCCCCCACGCTCGCGCACTGCGTGTCGCTCCCTGCCCCCCGAGGGGGCCCAGCCCGCCTTCGGGCGGCCGGGCGGCGGGCTGATCACTCCCACGCCCCCGCCGTGCGGCACGCAGCGCGGCTTCACCCTGATCGAGCTGCTGGTGGGCATTGCCATCATGGCGCTGATGGCCATTTTGGGCTGGCGCGGGCTGGACGGCATGGCGCGGGCGCAGGAGGCCACCCGCCAGCGGGCCGACGAGCTGCTGGTGGTCCAGGCCGCGCTGGGGCAGTGGAGTGCCGATCTGGACGCCCTCCTGGCCTTGCCCCACACCACGCCGCTGCACTGGGATGGCCAGGTGCTGCGCATCACGCGGCGCAGCAGCGCCGTGCCCGATGAGGGCGCCCTGGTGGTGGCCTGGACCCGGCGCGACGTGCAGGGCGCAAGCCATTGGCTGCGCTGGCAATCGCCGCCGGTGCGCACCCGTGCGGACTGGCAACAGGCCTGGCAGCAGGCGGCCTTGTGGGCCAGCAACCCGGGCGAAGCCGAGCGGCGCCGCGAAGTGCTGCTGCTGCCGCTGGACAACTGGCAGCTCTTTTATTACCGCGGGGGCGCCTGGTCGAACCCGCAGTCCAGCAGCGACGCCACACCCGGCGATGCCGCCGCTGCGGTGCCCGATGGCGTGCGCCTGCAGATCACCATCAGCCCGGGACAGGCCCTGGCCGGGCAGATCACGCGCGACTGGGTCAACCCCTTGCTGGGCGGGGGCAAGTCATGAGGCAAGGCGCCACATCCTTCCACAACACCAAAGGCCTGACCCGCCAGCGCGGCGCGGCTTTGCTGGCGGCCATGCTGACCGTCACGCTGGTCGCCACCTTTGCCGCCGCCGCCCTGTGGCAGCAGTGGCGCGCGGTCGAGGTCGAGACGGCCGAGCGCGCCCGGCTGCAGTCGGCCTGGATTCTGGTGGGCGCCCTCGACTGGTCGCGCCTGATCCTGCGCGAGGACGGCATCACCGGCGGTGCCGACCACCTGGCCGAACCCTGGGCCGTGCCGCTGCAGGAGGCGCGCCTGTCCACCTTCCTGGCTGCCGACCGCAACGTGGCCCAGGTGGACGATGCCAGCACCGACACCACCGATGCGTTTCTGTCCGGCCAGATCACCGACCTGCAGGCCCGGCTGAACCTGACCAACCTGATCGAGGGCGACAAGGTGCAGGCCGGCGCCTTGCGCCAGTTTTCGCGCCTGTTCGCTCGCCTGGGCCTGCCCCCGCAGCAGCTGGACCAGCTGGTGCTGGCCCTGCGCCAGGCCAAGGCCAGCCAGGGCGCCGACAGCAGCGCGCCGCTGCTGCCACCCACCCTGGCCCAGCTGGGCTGGCTGGGCCTGCCCCCCGCCACCGTGGCCGTGCTGGCCCCCCATGTCACGCTGCTGCCGACGCGCACCCCCGTGAACCTGAACACCGCCGATGTGGATGTGCTGTCGGCCGCCATCGACGGGCTGGACATGGCGGGCGCGCAAAAAATCGTGCAGGCCCGCCAGGCGCGCCATTTCCGGGGGCTGACCGATGTCTCCGACCAGTTGGGCGCCAGCATCGCCCTGAACGCCGACGACCACGCCATCGCCTCGCGCTACTTCGAGGTACGCGGGCGATTGCGCCTGGGCACCACCATGGTGGACGAGCGCTCGCTGGTGATGCGCCAGGGCACCACCGTGACCACGCTGTGGCGCGAACGCGGAGCCTTTGACAGAGAACCCGCCACGGCTGCGCCCCAGGCGGCGCGCTGAGCGCCCCTTGCCGCAGCACTGTCAAGCCTGACCCCTAAAATGGCCCGCAAACCCCGCCCATGAGCACCCTGATCCTTTTCCTGCCCCTGGCCCCGTCCGGGCCCACCGCCGACTACAGCTACACGCTGACCGCCGACGGCCACACCGCACTTCGCCACGCCAGCGCCCCGGCGGTGCTGCTGCCCGAACCCGCCCGGCCGGGCGGCGAGGTGGTGGCCGTGGTGCCGGCGCAGGCGCTTTCGTGGCAGCGCGTGCAGTTGCCCCAAGGCGTGCCGCTGGGCACAGGCCAGCAGACGCCGCGCCTGCGCTCGGTGCTTGAAGGCCTGCTCGAAGACCAGCTTCTCGACGACCCGGCCCAGCTGCACTTTGCCCTGCAACCGGGCGCCCGCGCCGGCGAGCCCGTGTGGGTGGCCGTGTGCGACCGCGCCTGGCTGCGCGAAGCGCTGCAGGCCCTCGAAGCCGCAGGCCGGCGCGTATCGCGCGTGGTGCCTGAATTCGCGCCGGGCCCCACCGCCAGCGGCCAGCCCGAGCTGTTTGCGCTGGGCACTCCCGAGGAGGCCCACCTGGTGCTGTGCGGCCACGGGGCCGACCAGGCGGTGGCCGTGCTGCCCCTGTCGTCCGTGGCCCTGGGCCTGATCGGCCCGGCCACCGCATCCGCCGACACCGACGACGCGGGGCCGCCGGTGCGCGCCGAACCCGCCGTGGCGGCGCTGGCCGAGCGCACGCTGGGCCGCCCGGTGGTGCTGCACACCGCCAGCCAGCGCGCGCTGGATGCGGCGCGCGGCGACTGGGACCTGGCGCAGTTCGACCTGGCCAGCACCGGGCGCACCCGCGCCCTGCGCAAGGCCGGCAGCGCCGCCAGCGCTTTTCTGTATGCGCCGCAATGGCGCGCGGCGCGCTGGGGCGCAGGCCTGCTGGTAGCCGCCCACCTGGTCGGCCTGAACGCCTGGGCCTGGCAGGAACGCAACGCGCTCACCGCCAAGCAGGCCGGTGTGCGCAATGCACTCACGCAGACCTTTCCCAAGGTGCAGGTGGTGGTGGACGCCCCCGTGCAGATGGAACGCGAACTGGCCGTGCTGCGCCAGGCCGCCGGCAGCGTATCGCCGCGCGACCTGGAGCCCCTGCTGGCCGCGGCAGGCGCCGCCCTGCCCGCAGGCCAGTGGCCCAATGCACTGGAATACAGCGCCGGCGAACTGCGCCTGCGTGGCGTCACGCTGGCGCCCGAGGAGCAGACCGCCGTGGTCACCCGGCTGCAGGCCGCGGGCTACAGTGCCCGCATGGACGACGGCAGCCTGTTGCTGCGCGCGGAGGTGGCGCCATGAACTCCCCCATCAAGAACATCCCCTTGCAAGAGCGCTGGAAGGCCCTGGCCCCGCGCGAGCAAAACCTGATCCTGGCCGCAGGCACCGTGCTGGCCCTGGCGCTGCTGTGGTGGCTGGCCCTGGCGCCAGCCCTGAACACGCTGCGCACGGCCCCGGCCCGCCATGCGGCCCTGGATGGCCAGTTGCAGCGCATGCAAAACCTGCAAGCCGAGGCCCTGCAACTGCAGGCGGCGCCGCGCAGCGCACCGGGCGATTCCGTGGCCAGCCTGCGCGCCTCGCTGACCCAGCGCCTGGGCGCCACCGCCCAGCTCAACTTGGTGGGCGACCGCGCCACCGTCACGCTCAAGGGCGCACCGGCCGACGCCCTGGCGCAATGGCTGGCCCAGGCGCGCAGCAATGCGCTGGCGGTGCCGGTCGAAGCCCGGCTCACGCGCAGCCCGGCGGCTGCGGGCGCAACGCCACCCGCCACCCTGGGCAATGCGCCCGCTGCGGCGGCACCGCGCTGGGATGGCAGCCTGGTGCTGGCCCTGCCCGCCCGCTGACCGGTGGCCGCTTCCGTGTTCCGCACCATGCCATCCCCCCTGCGTTCCCGCCCCCGGCGCACCGCCTCGGCGGCACCGCGTGCGCCCTGGGGCTGGGCGGCGGCCGGGGTGCTGGTGGGCGTGTTGCCCGCGGTGATCAGCTTTGCGCCGGCGCAGTGGCTGGCCCAGGAGGTGGACCGCGCCAGCAGCGGGCAGGTGCTGCTGGCCCAGGCGCGCGGCACCGTCTGGACCGGATCGGCCCAGCTGGTGCTGACCGGTGGCGGTGCCAGCCAGGACCGCGCAGCCCTGCCCGGGCGCCTGGAATGGCGCTTGCGCCCCACCTTGCGTGGCCTGCAGGCGCAGGTGCACGCCGCCTGCTGCATGCCGGCACCGCTGCAGGCCCGCGTGGATGCCCGCTGGGGCGGCGCGCGGCTGGCACTGGCCGATGGACAGAGCCAGTTCCCCGCTGGCCTTTTGACCGGCCTGGGAACGCCGTGGAACACCCTGCAACCCCAGGGCCAGCTGGCCGTGCAGACCCAGGGCCTGGAAGCCGTTTGGACGGCGGGCCGCCTGGCACTGGCGGGCACGGCCCGGCTCGATGCGCGGGCCATGTCGTCGCGTTTGTCCACCCTGCGCCCCATGGGCAGCTACCGGCTCGTCTTGCAGGGCGGTGACGTGCCCACGCTCACCCTGAGCACGCTCGACGGCGACCTGCAACTCAACGGCAGCGGCCAATGGGTGGGCCAGCGCCTGCGTTTTGCGGGCGAGGCCAGCGCCAAGCCCGAGCGCGAAGCGGCCCTGGCCAATCTTCTGAACATCATCGGACGGCGCAGCGGCGCGCGCTCCATCATCACCGTGGGTTGATCCTATGACTTCCAATCTTTCGCCCCAGCTGCGATTTGCTCTCAATACGATAGCTGCTTGCGCTTTACTGGCAAGCACTAGCGGGCAAATTCATGCACAAACGGCCATCGGAACCGGCACCAGCAGCGTGCGCCCCGGCGAGCCCGTCACGCTCAATTTCGCCAACGCCGAGATCGAGGCCGTGGCCCGCACCATGGCCACCATCACCGGCCGCAACGTGGTGGTGGACCCGCGCGTCAAAGGCCAGCTCACCCTGATCACCGAGCGCGCCGTGACGCCCGCGGCCGCCTTCCAGCAGTTCCTGGCCGCGCTGCGGCTGCAGGGCTTCACGGTGGTCGAGTCCGCCGGCCTGTACAAGGTGGTGCCCGAGGCCGACGCCAAGCTGCAGGGCGGCAGCGTGAGCGTGTCGCGCGGCGGCGCGCCCGGCCCTGGCGGCGGGCAGATCGTCACGCAGATCTTCAAGCTCAACTACGAAAACGCGGCCAACCTGGTGCCGGTGCTGCGCCCGCTGATCAGCCCCAACAACACCATCAACGTGAACCCCGGCAACAACTCGCTGGTGATCACCGACTATGCCGACAACCTGCAGCGCCTGGCGCGCATCGTGGCGGCCATGGATGTCTCCAATGCCAGCGATGTCGAGGTGATCCCGCTCAAGAACGCCGTGGCCGCCGACCTGGCACCGCTGGTGGCGCGGCTCATCGATGGGGGCAGCGCGGCCGCCCCGGCTGCGGCCCAGGGCCAGACCGACACCTCGTTCAAGACCACGCTGCTGGCCGAGCCGCGCAGCAACGCCCTGATCCTGCGCGCCGCCAACCCGGCCCGCGTGGCCCAGGTGCGCGCGCTGGTGGACAAGCTCGACCAGCCGCCCGTGCCCGGCAGCAGCGCGGCCAGCGGCAACATCCATGTGGTTTACCTCAAGAATGCCGATGCCACCAAGCTGGCGACCACGCTGCGCGCGGCCATATCGGCCACGGGCGGCGGCAGCGGCAGCGCCTCGTCGTCGGGCACTGCAGGATCGAACGGCCTGTCCACCACAGCGACAGCAGCGAGCACGACGAGCAACACCAGCACCAGCACCAGCAACATCAACAGCGCCGGCCTGGGCGCCGGCGGCAGCGGCCTGGGCATGGGCACAGGCGGCGGTGGCTCCAGCAGCAACAGCGCCAGCAGCAACCAACCATCGACCGGCGGGCAGATCCAGGCCGACCCCACGACCAACTCGCTCATCATCACCGCACCCGAGCCCCAATACCGGCAGCTGCGTGCCGTGATCGACAAGCTCGATGGCCGCCGTGCGCAGGTGCTGGTGGAAAGCCTGATCGTCGAAGTCACGGCCAGCAAGCTGGCCGAGTTCGGCATCCAGTGGCAGAGCGTTCTGGGCAGCAAGGGCGATGGCGTGGTGGGCGCCATCGGCACCAACTCGGCGGTGTCGGGCGGCAACATCCTGGGGCTGGCCGCAGGCATTGCCACTGGCAGCACCTCGGCGCTGGCGGGGCTGGGCGGCGGCCTGAACATTGCACTGGCGCCGCGCATCAATGGCCAGTACTACCTGGGCGCGCTGGCCAACTTTTTGCAAAACAGCGGCGACGCCAACGTGCTTTCCACCCCCAACCTGATGACGCTGGACAACGAAGAGGCGCGCATCGTCATAGGCAACAACGTGCCCTTTGTCACCGGCTCGTATGCCAACACCACGGGCGCCAACACCGTGAACCCCTTCACCACCGTGGAGCGCAAGGACGTGGGCCTGATGCTGCGCGTGCGCCCGCAGATCAACGAGAACGGCACGGTCAAGATGGCCATCTACCAGGAGGTCTCCAAGATCGACACCGCCACGCTCAAGGACACCAACGGCCCCACCACCAGCAAGCGCTCCATCGAGTCGAACGTGCTGGTCGAGGACGGCAGCATCATCGTGCTCGGTGGCCTGCTGGAAGACAGCTACGCGCAGGCCGAGGACAAGGTGCCGCTGATGGGCGACATTCCCGTGCTGGGCAACCTGTTTCGCAGCGAGAACCGTTCGCGCAAGAAGACCAACCTGATGGTTTTCCTGCGCCCCGTGGTGGTGCGCGATGCGGCCGCCAGCGACGCGCTGATGGTCGACCGCTACGATGCCATCCGCGCGCTGCAGCAGGCCGCGCAACCCGCGCCCAGCGCCGTGATGCGCACCGTCTCGGGCGCGCCGGTGCTGCCTGCGCTGCGCACCGACGCCGCACCGCCCGCAGAGGTGACCGCGCCCGTGTACGAGCCCGCGCCCGCCCGCGCGCCCTGAGGCAGGCCCGCGATGCGCCATCCCCTGCCCTACGCCTTTGCGCGCACCGCCCAGTTGCTGCTGGAGGACGACGGCCAGCACCTGGTGCTGTGGCACGGCCCCCAGCCCAACGCCAGCGCGCTGTCGGAAGTGCTGCGCAAGCACCCCGTGCAGCAGTTGCTGCCGCTTGATGCCCACGGCCTGGCCCAGCGCATCAGCGCGGCCTATGCGCAGGGCGAATCGAGCGCCGCCACCGTGGTGAGCGAAGTTGAAAGCGACGCCGACCTCTCGCGCATGATGCAGGAGCTGCCCGCGGTTGAAGACCTGCTGGAAACCGCCGACGACGCGCCCATCATCCGCATGCTCAACGCCCTGCTCACGCAGGCCGCGCGCGACGGCGCCAGCGACATCCACATCGAACCCTACGAGCGCCACAGCAGCGTGCGCTTTCGCGTGGACGGCAGCCTGCGCGAGGTGGTGCAGCCCAACCGCGCGCTGCACGCCGCGCTGATCTCACGCCTGAAGATCATGGCCGACCTCGACATCTCCGAAAAGCGCCTGCCGCAGGACGGCCGCATCAGCCTGCGCCTGGGCACCCGCGCCATCGACGTGCGCGTGTCCACCCTGCCCAGCGCGCATGGCGAACGCGCCGTGCTGCGCCTGCTGGACAAGAGCGAAAGCAAGATCAGCCTGGAGGCCGTGGGCATGCAGGGCGACACCCTGCACCGCTTTGAAAGCCTGATCGCCCAGCCGCACGGCATCGTGCTGGTCACCGGGCCCACGGGCTCGGGCAAGACGACCACGCTGTATGCGGGCCTGGGGCGGCTCGACGCCACGCGCAACAACATCATGACGGTGGAAGACCCCATCGAATACGAATTGCCCGGCGTGGGGCAAACGCAGGTCAACAGCAAGATCGACCTGAGTTTTGCCAAGGCCCTGCGCGCCATCCTGCGCCAGGACCCGGACATCATCATGATCGGCGAAATCCGCGACTTCGAGACCGCGCAGATCGCCATCCAGGCCTCACTCACCGGCCACCTGGTGCTGGCCACGCTGCACACCAACGACGCCGCCAGCGCCGTCACGCGCCTGACCGACATGGGCGTGGAGCCTTTCCTGCTGAGTTCATCACTGCTGGGCGTGCTGGCCCAGCGCCTGGTGCGCAAGATCTGCACGCACTGTGCCGGCAAGGGTTGCGACACCTGCGGCCAGACGGGCTACGCAGGCCGCACGGGCGTGTTCGAGCTGCTGGTGACCACCGACGCCATCCGCGCCCAGATCCACAACCAGGCCTCCGAAGCCGACATCCGCGCGGCCGCGCTGGCCAACGGCATGGCGCTGATGCGCGACGACGGCGAGCGCCTGATTGCCGCCGGCATCACCAGCCGCGAAGAAGTGGTGCGGGTGACAAGAGATTAGGGCGGATGAGGGCGACGCCACCGGTGGCCCGGCAAAGCCGGTTCCAGGGTGGCACTGGCCTGGGGCGCGCCGGTTGCTGGCGGCGTTGCACCACGTTGCGCCGTGGTTCACTACCGCATGCCCGCTGCCGCAAGCCCGCTGCCGCAAGCCCGCCGCCGAAACGCTACATTTTCAATAGCTGCTAGCGCTTACCACATAAGCGCTAGCGGCCAAAAACACCTGATTAGCGACTTGTCTCGGATGTCCCGCCCCATCCGTTCGGGCCGGGCCTGCCGAAGGGCTCAAGGCGAACGGGGTCTGGGATATGTCGCCAATCCGGCAAAAACACTATTGAATCTGCAAGGCCACCTGTGCCGGCCGCGCCGCGGGTGTCAGACGAGCACGCGCCGGGGCGGCGGCGGGCAGGCCGCCAGGCTGCGCGCCCGCCGCCGCCCCGTCATGCAGCTTGAACTGGCTGACGGCGCGCGTGAGTTGCATGGCCTGCTCCCGCAGCGATTCGGACGCTGCCGTGGACTGCTCCACCAGCGCGGCGTTCTGCTGCGTCATCTGGTCAAGCTGGGTGACCGACTGGCTGATGTGGCTGATGTTGTCGCTTTGTTCGGCGGCCGAGGCGGTGATTTCGTGAATGATGCCGGAGACGCGGCGCACGCTGCCGACGATTTCTGTCATGGTCTGGCCTGCGTGGCTCACGAGGCGCGAGCCGTTTTCCACGCGCTCGACCGATGCGCCGATCAGTTCCTTGATCTCCTTGGCCGCCCCGGCGCTGCGCTGGGCCAGGTTGCGCACCTCGCTGGCCACCACGGCAAAGCCCCGGCCCTGCTCGCCGGCGCGTGCGGCCTCCACGGCGGCATTGAGCGCCAGGATATTGGTCTGGAACGCGATGGAGTCGATCACGCCGATGATGTCGCCAATCTTGCGCGAGCTGGTGGTGATCTGGTCCATGGTGCTCACCACCTGCGACACCACGGCACCGCCGCGTGCCGCCACTTCGGCCGCCGACGACGCAAAATCGCTGGCCTGGCGCGAGGCCTGCGCGCTTTGCTGCACCGTGCTGGTGAGCATTTCCATGGACGAGGCCGCTTCTTCGAGGTTGGCGGCAGTCTGCTCGGTGCGCTGGCTCAGGTCGTGGTTGCCGGTGGCGATCTCGGAACTGGCGGTGGAGATATTGCCCGCCGCATCCTGCACCTGGTGCACCAGGCCGCGCAGCGACTGCTGCATGCGGCCCATGGCGGCCACCAGTTGGCCCACTTCGTCGTGGTTGCGGGCCTGTTCATCGCGCGACAGATCGCCCCCGGCAATGCGCTCGGCCAGATCGCGGGCCTGGGCCAGCGAGCGGGTGATGGAGCGCACGCTCAGGTAGGTGAGCGGAATCAGCACCGCCAGGGCCAGTACCAGGGCCACGCCGATCAGTCCGGACATGGTGGCGGCGAGGGTGTCCACGCCCTGGCGTGCCTCCTGCATCTGCTCCCGGGCCGCCGTGGCCAGGCGGGAGAACAGCTGGTCGGTGGCCTCCATGTGCGTCTTGAGCCGGTCGGCATAGGCGCCGCCGCCGGCACCATCGATCTGGGCACGCTCGATCTGGTCGAAGATGGGTGCAATGCCGGCTTCGTACTGCTTGATCTCGTCGAGCGACTTGTCGATGGCCGCCACAAAGGACGGATCGCCCGCCTGCACCTGGCGCACATCGGCCAGGCTCTTGCGCAGCGCCGCCAGCGTCTTGCCCCAGCTTTCGCGCAGCGCCGCCACTTCCACGGTGTTGTTGAAATTGATGATGATGTCTTTTTCGGCGCGGCGCAGGTCCCCCAGCGAGGTGCGCAGATCGGACATGTCGGTGAGCGTCTGCACCCGCTGGGAAAACAGGATTTCCAGCGTGCCGCGGGTGCGGTCCAGTGCGATGAACCCCATGCCCCCGATGATCACCAGCAACACGAGCGAAAACGTCGTGGCGAAATACAGGCGCGTGCGAATGGAAAGTCGACCCAGAGCGTTCATGGCTCTTCCTTACATATTTTGACAAGTAGTTCAATATAGCAAATTGGATGCCATGTCCTTGCCCAACCTGGATGCCGCCACATCCCTTGCCGCACAGGGAATTCACCCGCATTGCCCCCACCACGCTGTGGCGCGGCGGTGCCTTCTCCGGGGCAGGGGGGGCTTGAAAGCAATTTGTCACATTTGTAGCAAATAATCAGGGACAACCCCTGAATACCCCGCCGGGGGTGCGCCGTGCGATCCACGCACCCTCAGCCACGGCAGCGTGCCGGCAGGCATGGCAAGTCCCCCTGCGAACACCTGAAGAGCCCCCGACCCCATTTACAAAAACCCATGTCTGCTCCCCTCCCCTCCCCCAAGCCATCCCAGGGCACCCTGGGCAAGCGGCTGCTGACCACATTCGCCGTGGTGCTGACGCTGACCCTGCTCGGCTCGGTCATCGGCATCTGGTCGCTGCGCCAGATCCAGCAATCCACCGAAACCATGGTGAGCCAGGGCGTGGCCACCGAGCGCCTGATCGCCGACGCCTACCGCTACCAAGCCATCAACTCCGAACGCTACAAGGCCATCGCCCTGAGCTCGGAGCCCGAGGTGGGCGACATCCTGGGCGCGGACATTGCCGCCACCCAGCAGCTCTACGACGCGCGCATTGCCGAGCTGGGCAAGCGCCTGCAGGCGGCCGAAGACCGCGCCTTGCTGGACAGCATCGATGCTGCGGGGAAAGACTTCCTGAAAGCCCGCACCGATCTGGTGGCGGCCCGCGACTCCGGCCTGACCGAGCGCATCCGCAAGGTGTACACCGAGCGGTTCCTGCCCTCTTCCGGTGCATTGCTGTCCGCACTGGGCACGCTGACCCAGTCGCAGCGCAACGCCATCGATGCCGGCGCGCGCGAGGTCGAACGCCTGGGCACCGTGGCCCGCACCGCGCTGCTGGCCTTCAGCGCCATGGCGCTGCTGGTGGGCACCGTGCTGGCGCTCTGGCTGGTGCGCAGCATCTCGCGCCCGATTGCACTGGCCGGCGCCACGGCCGACCGCGTGGCGGCCCTGGACCTGCGCCACGACATTGCCGGCCATGAAAAAGACGAGGCGGGCCGCATGCTCAACTCGCTGGCGGTGATGCAGCAGGCGCTGCGCACCCTGGTCGAGCAGGTGCGCGGATCGGCGCAGAACGTGAGCGCCGCCGCATCCGAAATCGCCGGCGGCAACACCGACCTGTCCAGCCGCACCGAGGAAACCTCCGCCAGCCTGCAGCAGACCGCGGCGGCGCTGGATCAAATCACCACCCGGGTGATGCAGTCCGCGCAGGCCGCGCACGACGCGCAGCAGATGGTGGCCACCGCCACCACGGTGGCGCACGAAGGCGGCAGCGTGGTGGCCCAGGTGGAGCGCACCATGGAAGGCATCCACGCATCGGCCAGCAAGATCGTGGCCATCATCGGCGTGATCGACTCCATCGCCTTCCAGACCAACATCCTGGCGCTCAATGCCGCCGTCGAAGCGGCCCATGCGGGCGAACAGGGCCGCGGCTTTGCGGTGGTGGCCGCCGAGGTGCGCAGCCTGGCCACGCGCTCGGCCGCCGCGGCGCGGGAAATCAAGGCGCTGATCAACGAATCGGTCGATCAGATGAAAGAGGGCACCAGCCTGGCGGGCGTTGCCGGCAGCACCATGCAGCGCATCGTCGGCTCGATCCAGGACGCCGAACGCATGATGGGCGAGATCACCTCCGCCACGCAGGACCAGAACCGCGATATTGGCCAGATCAACACCGCAGTGGCGCGGCTGGACCAGATGACCCAGGCCAACTCGGCGCTGGTGGAGCAGTCGATGGCCGCCTCTGCCGGCCTGCGCAGCCAGGCCCATGAACTGTCCACCCTGATCAGCCGGTTTGTGCTGCCCGGTCAGGGCGCGGAAACCGCATCGCCCCAGATTGGCCCGGCCCACCGACAACAGGCGCTGCTGACAGCCCGCTAAGCCACGCCGGGTTGCGACCGGCGGCGGTCTCTGTCCCAGGGACAACCAGAGGATATGTGGTCAAAATAGCTTCAAATGCTTATACAGAAAGCGCCAGAAGCTCTTTTTTTAATAGCAACCGTCAGACGGGCTTGATCGGCACGTACAGGCTGCCACCGCCACGCTGGAACTCTTCGGCCTTGGTCTCCATGCCCGCCGCCAGCGCCTCGGCCTCGGCCACGCCCTTTTGCGCCGCAAAGTCGCGCACTTCCTGCGTGATCTTCATCGAGCAGAACTTGGGCCCGCACATGGAGCAGAAATGCGCCACCTTGGAGGCGTCCTTGGGCAGGGTCTCGTCGTGGTATTCCTTGGCCGTCTCGGGATCGAGGCCTAGGTTGAACTGGTCCTGCCAGCGAAAATCAAAGCGCGCCTGGCTCAGTGCATCGTCGCGCGCGCGGGCGCCGGGGTGGCCCTTGGCCACGTCGGCCGCGTGGGCGGCGATCTTGTAGGCGATGATGCCCTGCTTGACGTCGTCGCGGTCGGGCAGGCCCAGGTGCTCCTTGGGCGTCACGTAGCACAGCATGGCCGTTCCCATCCAGCCGATCATGGCCGCGCCGATGGCGCTGGCGATGTGGTCGTAGCCGGGCGCGATGTCGATGGTCAGCGGGCCCAGGGTGTAGAACGGCGCCTCGTGGCAGGTCT
>Ga0255334_1000363_pt1 | contig 40125 bp, 26 predicted proteins | sample EtOH5_35cm_T3_12_FD_202080 | JGI IMG/M metagenome (GOLD analysis project Ga0255334, IMG submission 202080) | Sandy soil microbial communities from University of British Columbia, Vancouver, Canada - EtOH5_35cm_T3_129 | ecosystem: Engineered > Artificial ecosystem > Sand microcosm > Unclassified ... | reverse complement strand
TTACGGTCATGCTGAAAATGTCGCCTTTACACGAGACGGTTTATCCCATTGTGATTATCTTGATGGTGATCGGGCTGGTCATCGGCATATGGGGAACCACCCTATCGGTTCGCAAATTCTTAAAAGTGTAGGAGGACGGGATGTTGAAACGGAACCTGACCCGCTGGATCGCGCTCAGCCTCACGGCGGCGCTCCTGATTCAGCCGCTCACCGCCACTGCCGGAACCAAGGAAGACATTGCGAAACAGCTGCAGGATCTGCGCAAGCAGGAGCAGCAGACCGCCGGACAGCAGAAGGCGGCTGAACAGAGGGCGGCTGCGCTTAACCAACAGAAGCAGCAGAAGGTCGTTTCGCTGAACGACCTTCAGGCCGATATCAAGACGCAAGGGGACAAGCTGCAGCAGCTGGAGACGAAGATCACAGAGACCAGCCTGCAGCTGCAACAGACAGGGGACAAGCTGCAAGAAGCCGAGGACCGGGTGGCCAAGCGGGATACTCTGCTCAAGTCCCGGGTCCGCATGATGTATATGAAGGGATCGGTTTCGTACCTGGACGTACTGCTCAGCGCCACGAGCTTCTCCGATTTCATCGATCGCTTTGATTCGATCAAGGCGCTCGTCGGCCAGGATAAGAAGATTCTGGCGGAGAACAAGCAGGACCGCAACGGGATCGCGGCCATGAAGAAGGACGTCGAGGCGAAGCTGGCCGAAGTCAAGGGCATGTACGCGGATGCCGAGGACTTGAAGGCCTCCCTGTTGGACAAGGAGAAACGCGTCAAGGCCGTCATCGCCAGCCTGTCGCAGGAGCAGGCCAAGGAGGAGGACATCAGCCAGGAAGCCGAGGCGAGTCTGGTGGCGTTGGCTAAACAGAAGGGAGTTCTCTACTCCCAGCAAAAGGCGATTCTCGCCAAGGAAGCGGAGGAGAAGCGGCGCCAAGCGGCCGCAGCGGCTGCCGCTGCGGCCAGAAAAACGGGAACCGGCGGCGGCAGCGCAACGAGCGAGCATCACGGCAAGTTCCTCTGGCCGGTGCCGTCGAGCGATACGATCAGCTCTATCTTCGGCTATCGGGTAGACCCGATCAGCGGCGTGAGAAAGCTGCACAAAGGCGTAGATATCGCCGCGCCGAGGGGAACGCAGATCGTGGCCGCCGAAGACGGCACCGTGCTCATCGCTTCCTGGGTGAACGGGTACGGCAACTGCATCGTCATCGACCATGGCGGCGGGTACTGGACCTGGTACGGCCATATCATGGAAGGCGGAATTTATGTGAGTGAAGGAGACAATGTGAAGCGGGGCCAAGTGATCGCCGGCATCGGTTCGACGGGCGATTCCACCGGCAACCACCTGCATTTTGAGGTGCGCATCAACGAGGTCCCCGTCAATCCGCTGCCTTACATTCAATAGAAATACTAAACCGGATGGGCCTGGCATATACTGAACAAGCAGACAGGCCCGTTTAAGGTGGTGGAGGTTTCCATGACATTCAAAGGTCGTTCGGTACTTGCACTTGTGCTGCTGGCGCTCATCGCTGGCAGCCTTTTCACAATGGCGGTGACAGGCTCTCCCATCTGGGAGAAGAGCCCTCCCGCTGCGTCTACGGCAGAAGGAAGCCAATCATCCGCTTCTCCGTCGTCTTCCGGTTCCGGCCAGAATTCCACATCCAGCAATGACAAGCTGACCGGCAAGGAGCTGGACAAGGTAGAGAAGACCTATGAGCTGATTGAGAGCAATTACCTCAGCAAGGTCGACAAGGAGAAGGTCGTGGACGGAGCGATTCACGGCATGCTGGATGCGCTCGACGATCCTTACACGACGTATATGGATCAGAAGGAAGCCAAGCAGTTCGAAGAGACGATCAACTCTTCCTTCCAGGGCATCGGCGCCGAATGCTCGCTGGTGAACGGCGTGGTGATTGTGACGGCCCCAATCAAGGGCTCCCCGGCGGAGAAGGCCGGCATCCGCAGCGGCGACGCGATCCTGTCGGTCAACGGAGAGAAGCTGGACGGCCTCACGCTCAATCAGGCCGTCATGAAGATCCGCGGCCCGAAGGGAACGCAGGTGAAGCTGTCGATCTTGAAAGCCGGGGCCTCGGCCCCGCAGGACATTGTGCTAGTGCGGGACGATATCCCGCTGGAGACGGTCTACGCGGAGATGGTGACGGACAGCATCGGCAAGATCGAGATCAGCCAATTCTCCACCGATACGGCTGCCCGGTTCACGGAAGAGCTGAATAATCTGGAGAAGAAGGGCATGAAGGCCCTCATCATCGACGTGCGGGATGATCCCGGCGGCCTGCTGGACTGCGTGCTGGACATCGCCGAGCACTTCGTGCCGAAGGGCAAGACCGTGCTCCAGGTCGAGGACCGCGACGGCAAGCGCAGCGTGGAGACGGCCAAGGGCAAATACCCGGTGCGTACCTATCCGGTCACGGTGATGATCAACGGCGGCAGCGCCAGCGCCTCGGAGATTCTGGCCGGCATCGTCAAGGAAGCGGTCGGCGGGCAGCTCGTCGGCGAGAAATCCTTCGGCAAAGGCACCGTCCAGGTCACCTATGAAAAGGAAATGGGCGACGGCAGCAACATCAAGATGACGATCATGAAATGGCTGACCCCGAACGGCAACTGGATTCACAAGAAGGGCATCGAGCCCGACGTCAAGGCGGCGCAGCCGGCCGTGTTCAATCTCACGGCATTCACCAAGGAGAAGACGCTGAAGACCGATATGGTCGGCGACGAGGTCAAGAAGCTGCAGGTGATGCTGGCAGCTCTGGGCTATACGCCGGACCGGCAGGACGGTTATTTCAGCAAGGCCACCACGGACAAGTTGAAGGCGTACCAGGCGGCCAAGAAGCTGGCCGTCACAGGCGTTGCCGACGCGAAGACGCAGGCCAGCCTCGAGGAATCGGTGACGGCCACGCTCCGCGATCCCAAGAACGACGCGCAGCTGAACGCCGCCATCGCCGCGACCGAGAAGCGGCTGGGCAAGTGAGGCAAGCTTGAAGCGCCGGACCGGATGGCCGCCGTCAAAGACCGTTAGCAACAGAACCTCTTCGTTCCGTAGAAGTGCGGGGCGGGGAGGTTCTTTTCATTTTTGTCAAAGGAATCGGGCCCGCGGCGTCGAAAAGAAGAGAGACAGAGTTAACCCAAAAGGAGAACAGCGAACGATGAATGTGACCCAGGAGCTCCTCTACCGGTTTTTCGCTGCACTAGGCAGGCTGGCGCTGAACCCTTTTTATTACATCGGCATCCTCTTCGTGGTGATTCAATACCGCCGTCATATCATACTGGAGCGCAAATTCTTTGCGAGCCGGCTGCATTCCCTCGGTCAGGAAACGTGGCGCACTGTCGTGTGGGGAATCGCCGCCGGCCTGATCGCTTCTCTGCTGCTCGCCGGGACGGGCATCCGTTTGGAGACGGGAACCATCGTCCTGCTCTGGGGCCTCTCCTTGGGGCTCCTGTTCCTGCGCGTGCGCTTCCTCTGCCTGGCCTATTCTGCCGGCATCCTCGGCCTGCTTCATCTGGTTCTGCCCCATCTGCCCGGCTGGGGAGAGAACGCCGGCTACGACTGGTTCTACCGGGCGGTGGACGGCGTGGATTTGCCTTCGCTGTTCGTGCTCGTCGCCGTGCTGCATCTCTTGGAGGCAGGCCTCATTCTCTTCCAGGGCGACCGCTTGGCGACGCCGCTCTTCATCGAAAGCAAGCGCGGCAAGATCGTCGGCAGCTATCAGCTGCAGGGCTTCTGGCCGGTCCCGCTGGTTCTGCTCACTCCCGTGGCAAGCGGCGGCGTCGGCCTGCCGTGGGAGCCGCTCCTGTCCGGCAACTGGCAGGCCGTGCAGTGGGATTTCCTCGTCTTCCCGGCGATCATCGGCTTCACCGGCATGACCCTGAGCCGCCTGCCGAAAGCCAAGCTGCGGCAGACGGCGAGGCTCTTGACGCTGTACGGCGCAGTTCTTTTAATCGGCGCGGTGGTGTCCGCCTTCTGGACCCCTTTCGGCTGGGCGGCGGCCATCCTGTCGATTCTGCTGCATGAAGCGGTCATGGCCTACGGCGACCGGCTGGAAAACCTGCGCAGCCCGTTCTACGTGAACGGGTCGAAGGGGCTCACCATCCTCGCGGTGCTGCCGGGCAGCCCGGCGGCCGCCGCGGGCCTCGGCGTCGGCGAGGTGGTGCACAAGGTGAACGGCGTGCGCGTGCAGACGAAGGAAGAGCTGCACGAGGCGCTGCGGCTGAATTCCGCCTTTTGCAAGCTGGAGGTGCTGAATCTGGAAGGGGAGAGCAAGTTCGTCAGCCGTCCGCTCTATGAGGACGAGCATCACCAGCTCGGCATCGTGATCGCTCCGGACGACGACGCGCCCTATTACGTAGCAGAGCGGGCCTTCTCGTTCCCCTCGTACGTCCGCCGCAAGTGGATGGGCGTCCTGCGCAACGAGCGGCAGGGGATGTAGGGAGATCACGATCCCCATCAGACAGCTTTAATCTAGCTTGAGCCAATTTCTGTTCTACGGAATGCAAATTCGATAATCTCTCCGCCTTTGACCAGCACCCTGTGCTTAGCCCAGTTTCCTATACCAGCTACAACGGATACAGGTGCGGAAATGACCAGAGCGCCCGGGCAGGAGATGACCAGCAAACCCATTCGTGACCACCCGATAAAATAGGAGGAATTTTTACCGCTATTTGGCCCAGTAGCCTATTGCGCACCATAATAGAGGGAGTTTTTACCGCTATTGTTGCAAATCCCGCCAAATCTATATCGTCATGGTAAATTAGCGGTAATTTTTACCTTTGTTTGGCCGCAGCAGCTTGTTGGTCTCAGAATAACGGGCATTTTTACCTCTATATCGGTTTTCGACCTCAGACGCACGAAGCGGGACTGCTGGGAGGAGCTTCGTACGGCCCTTGCCGTTCAGAGCATCTTCTCAGGGGCGTCGAGCGAGGTATGGAACCAAGAGTGTCAAGCACTGATTTTCGCTTTGACCCAAAATTTCTCAAGGAATTTTTGTGTTTTTACTTTTTTATCCTGTGCCTCTTCCACCAGTTTCAATATTCGTGCAAAGGTCTTGGAGAAAACCATTTCGTCAATCCCTCTGTTTACCGGAAGGGATTCCCCCGTAATGGCCGCTTGATTGATTTGTGCGGATCCCTCCATGATCATACCGTCGACGGTGCCAGATCAAGGGCTTTGATGCTATCATGACCAGGGCGTCTATACCGACGATCCGGTTACTTTGACGCTCCGATCGCTTTTTTGAAAATGGGGGTACCAATCACATTCATGGGATGACCAAAAAACACCGCTGAAACACGGATTTGCTCCGGATTTCAGCGGTGTTCGTTATTTCGCCTGCTGTTATCGGCATTACCTCAAAACCACAATCTCTACGCGCCGGTTTTTCTGGCGATTGGCTTCCGAATCGTTCTTCGCCACCGGCTTCGTGTCGGCATAAGCGATCGATTGGAAGATATCGCGCGCGAGACCCTTTTGCTCGGTGAAATAGCGGACGACAGAGAGCGAGCGCTCGGACGAGAGCCGCCAGTTGTCCAGGTACTGCCCGCCGCTTGTGATCGGTAAGTCGTCGGTGTGGCCTTCGACGCTGACTTCGGCGTGCAAGGTCGGGAAGAGGCTCGCCAGCTTGTCCAGAATGGGGAAGGCGCCGGGCTTCAGATCGGCCTTGCCGAGATCGAACAGGAAGTAATCCTTCAGGGTGACCGAGATTCCCCGATCCGTATCGACGGCGGATACGCTGGCCTGCAGCTTGTTATCTTCGATGTATTTGGTAATGATCTTGAGGAGGCCCTGCAGCTCCTGCTCCTTGCGCTTCTTGTCGGCTTCCGTCTGCGCGCCTGTTTGGTCTTTGTTGTTGTCGGAATCGTTATTCGGTGGATTGATGACGCCGATGACCCCGCCGCCGGCACCATCATGAGCTATGACGGATTCCGATTTGCTGAATGTATATTGCAGCGATTGAGCCAACTGGGTGTACTTGGCCATGTCCACCTTGCTCATGGAATACATGACGACGAAGAAGACCAGCAGCAGCGTGATCAAGTCCGAATAAGTGACCAGCCAGCGTTCATTGTTATTGTGCTCGGCTTGTTTCTTCTTATTTCTCCTCGCCATTGGCACCGGCACCTGCTTCCGCGTTTTTCATGTCCTCCTTGTCATGGAGGAAGGAGGTCAGCTTCTTCTTGATGAGCTGCGGGTTCTCGCCGGCCTGCAGTGCCAGGATGCCTTCGAGCATCAGCTCCATGTCGGAGATAATGCCGTTGCTGCGGTTCTTGATCTTGCTGCCAAGCGGAAGGTAGAGCAGGTTGGCGCTGGCAACACCGTATAGCGTGGCGGTAAAGGCGACGGCGATCTTCGGACCGAGGGAGTCGGGGTCCGTCAGGTTGCCGAGCACGTGAATCAGGCCGAGCACCGTACCGATAATCCCGATGGTCGGCGCGTATCCGCCGGCGGATTCGAAGATTTTGGCATACCCTTCGTATTTGCTTTCCAGCGCGTCCATTTCCAGCTCCAGGATCTGCCGGGTAAGCTCCGGATCCGTTCCGTCGACTACCATCAGGAGCCCTTCCCGGAGAAAGGGATTGGGGTGATCCTGCGCCCGCTGTTCCAAAGCCAGCACCCCTTCGCGGCGAGCGATCGTGGCCATGTCGACAATCTCATCGATGATCTGTCCCGGGTCCCGCTTGCTTTCCCTGAACGCCATCCCGAGAGCCTTGGGCACATCCTTCAGGCTGGACAGAGGAAAACTGATGATGACCGCAGCGAAAGTACCCCCGAAGACGATGATCGCCGCTGTATATACCCAAAGCGATCCCAGGTGGCCTCCTTCCAGCGCAAATCCCCCGATCAGGGATAAAATGCCTAGCAGGATGCCGATAATTGTCGTAATGTCCACTAACGTCCACTCCAGTTCTGAGGTAGGATGCAGCCTGTGTAAGATGCTTCCAAAGATTGCAACACAGGAGGAAAATAAGGTATAATTAACGAACGTGCATTCCTATTTTCCGGGTAAAGCTTGTCTCTAACTATATCGGAAAAGGAAGCGATAAATTTAAGAGCATTTCCTTAAAGGGGCGGGTGACGAAGAGGATCATGAGTGAAATTGTCATGAGCAACAAGCCGTTTCAGCTTCAGTCGGACTATTCTCCGCAGGGGGATCAGCCGCGGGCGATCGCCGAGCTGGTCGAGGGAGTGAGAGCGGGCAAGCGCCATCAGACCTTGCTTGGAGCGACCGGAACGGGCAAGACCTTCACGATCGCGCAGACCATCGCCCAGCTGAACCGTCCGACGCTTGTCATGGCGCACAACAAGACGCTGGCAGCGCAGCTGGCGAGCGAGTTCAAGGAATTTTTCCCGAACAATTCGGTCGATTACTTCGTCAGCTACTACGATTACTACCAGCCCGAGGCGTACATCGCGTCCTCGGATACCTATATCGAGAAGGACTCCAGCATCAACGAAGAGATCGACAAGCTGCGCCACTCGGCGACGAGCGCGCTGTTCGAGCGGCGTGACGTCATCATCGTGGCGAGCGTGTCCTGCATCTACGGTCTCGGTTCTCCGATGGAGTACCGGGACCTGGTCATGTCATTGCGCGTGGGGATGGAGAAGCCTCGCAATGAAATTCTGCACCGCCTGGTCGATATCCAGTACCAGCGCAACGACATCAACTTCGTCCGTGGCACGTTCCGCGTGCGCGGCGATGTCGTCGAGATCTTCCCGGCGTCGCACAGCGAGCACGCCGTGCGGGTCGAGCTGTTCGGCGACGAGATCGAGCGGATTACCGAGATCGACGTGCTGACGGGCGAGATCATCGGCGAGCGCGACCACATCGCCATCTTCCCGGCGTCGCACTTTGTCACCGCCGAGGATTCAGTGAAGCGAGCGGTCGTGAACATCGAGCGCGAGCTGGAGGAGCGGCTGGAGGAGCTGCGCGGCCAGGGCAAGCTGCTGGAGGCTCAGCGGCTGGAGCAGCGCACCCGCTACGACATCGAGATGATGCTGGAGATGGGCTTCTGCTCCGGCATCGAGAACTATTCGGGGCCGCTCACGTTCCGCGAGCGGGGGGCGACGCCGTACACGCTGTTCGACTACTTTCCGAAGGATATGCTCGTCGTTGTGGATGAATCCCACGTCACGCTGCCGCAGGTTCGCGGCATGTACAACGGCGACCGGGCGCGCAAGGAGGTGCTCGTCGAGCACGGCTTCCGGCTGCCGTCGGCGCTTGACAACCGGCCGCTGCGATTCGAGGAGTTTGAACAGAAGTTCGACCAGATCATCTACGTCTCGGCTACGCCGGGGCCGTATGAGATCGAGCACTGCCCGGTGATGATCGAGCAGATCATCCGCCCGACCGGACTTCTCGATCCGCTCATTGATGTCCGTCCGACCAAGGGCCAGATCGACGACCTGATCGGCGAGATCCGCGAGCGGATCGCCAAGGACGAGCGCGTGCTCGTGACAACGCTGACCAAGAAGATGGCCGAGGACCTGACCGATTACCTGAAGGAGATCGGCATCAAGGTGCGCTATCTGCATTCGGATATCAAGACGCTGGAGCGGATGCAGATTCTCCGCGATCTCAGGCTCGGCACCTTCCATGTGCTGGTCGGGATCAACCTGCTGCGCGAAGGTCTCGATCTGCCGGAGGTTTCGCTCGTCGCCATCCTGGACGCCGACAAGGAAGGCTTCCTGCGGGCGGAGCGCTCGCTCATCCAGACGATCGGCCGGGCGGCGCGCAACTCGGAGGGCAAGGTGATTATGTACGGCGACAAGATCACTGATTCGATGGATAAGGCCCTTCGCGAGACGGCGCGCCGCCGCACGATTCAGACCGCTTTCAATGAAGCGCACGGCATCACGCCGACGACGATCCAGAAGCGGGTGCGCGACGTGATCGAGGCGACGAAGGTGGCCGAGCAGAAGGCGGATTACCTCGCCGGCGTGAAGGAGGGCGGCAAGCTGTCCAAGCGCGACCGGGCGACCGTGATCGAGCGGTTGGAGAAGGAAATGAAGGAAGCGGCCAAGAACCTGCAGTTCGAGCGCGCCGCCGAGCTCAGAGACGCCGTCCTGGAGCTCAAAGCGGCCGATTGAGCGAAGACAAGTTTGCAGCGCGCTGCCTCCTGCCTGCGGGCGGGAGGGCGCGGATCAGATAAAGAGGGTGAGAGAGAGTGGCCAGCGACAATATTGTAATCAAGGGAGCCCGGGCGAATAACCTGAAGAACATCGATGTGACGATTCCCCGAGACAAATTTGTGGTGTTGACCGGGCTGAGCGGCTCCGGCAAATCGTCGCTCGCGTTTGATACGATCTATGCGGAAGGGCAGCGGCGCTATGTCGAGTCGCTGTCCGCGTACGCCCGGCAATTTCTCGGGCAGATGGACAAGCCGGACGTCGATTCCATCGAGGGGTTGTCGCCGGCCATCTCCATCGATCAGAAGACGACGAGCCGCAACCCCCGTTCTACAGTCGGCACCGTCACGGAGATCTACGACTACCTGCGGCTGCTGTTTGCCCGCATCGGCCATCCTCATTGCCCGGTGCACGGCACCGAGATCACGTCCCAGACCGTCGAGCAGATGGTCGATCGGATTCTCGAATATCCCGAGCGGACGCGCCTGCAGATCATGGCTCCGCTCGTCTCCGGTCGCAAGGGCGAGCACGTGAAGCTGCTCGACGACATCCGCAAGCAGGGCTATGTCCGCGTGCGGGTCAACGGCGAGCTGCGCGAGCTGTCCGAGACAATCGATCTGGAGAAAAACAAGAAGCATACCATTGAAGTTGTGGTCGACCGCATCGTCATCAAGGACGATGTTGCGACGCGCCTGGCCGACTCGCTGGAGACGGCTCTCAAGCTGGCGGAAGGCCGCGTTCTGGTCGACGTGATGGAGCACGAAGAGCTGCTGTTCAGCCAGAACCTGGCCTGCCCGATCTGCGGCTTCAGCATGGACGAGCTCTCTCCCCGGATGTTCTCCTTCAACAGCCCGTTCGGGGCTTGCCCCGACTGCGACGGCCTCGGCAGCAAGATGATCGTCGATCCCGACCTGCTCGTGCCGGACGCAAGCAAGTCCATCGAGCAAGGCGCGTTTGAGGCTTGGGCCGGGGGCACCTCGAACTATTACCCGCAATTCCTGGCGGCGGTATGCAAGCATTTCAAGATCCCGATGGACGTTCCCGTGTCGGAGCTGGCCCAGGAACAGATGGATAAGCTGCTCTACGGCACCGGTGAGGAGCGGGTTCATTTCCGCTACGAGAACGACTTCGGCCAGAGCCGCGAGGCCTGGGTATCGTTCGAAGGCGTCGTCCACAATCTGGAGCGCCGCTATCGGGACACCGCCTCGGACGGCATCCGCGAATATATCGAAGCCTATATGGCCGGCAAGCCCTGCGAGACCTGCAAAGGCAAGCGGCTGAAGCCGGAGGTGCTGGCGGTAACCGTCGGCGACAGGAACATCTCGTACGTGACCGACCTGGCGGTGGGCGACGCCCATTCCTTCTTTGACGGCCTGGTCCTGAACGAGAAGGAGAAGACCATCGCCAACTTGATTCTGAAGGAGATCAAGGAGCGGCTCGGCTTCCTCGTGAACGTCGGTCTCGACTACCTGACGCTCAGCCGGGCGGCGGGCACGCTCTCCGGCGGGGAGGCGCAGCGCATCCGGCTGGCCACGCAGGTCGGCTCAAGCCTGATGGGCGTGCTCTATATCCTCGACGAGCCGAGCATCGGCCTGCATCAGCGGGACAACGACCGGCTGATCGGCACGCTCAAGCGGATGCGCGACCTCGGCAACACGCTGATCGTCGTCGAGCATGACGAGGACACCATGCTGGCCGCCGATTATATCATCGACATCGGGCCCGGAGCGGGCATGCACGGCGGGCACGTGATCGCCAAGGGGACGCCGCAGGAGATCATGGCGAACCCGGATTCGATCACCGGCCAGTACCTGAGCGGCAAGAAGCTGATCCCGGTTCCGGCCGGCCGCCGCAAGCCGCGCGGGGAATGGCTGGAGATCCGCGGCGCCAAGGAGAACAACCTAAAGAGCATCAACGTGAAGATTCCGCTCGGTGTCTTCACCTGCGTCACCGGCGTATCCGGCTCCGGGAAGAGCACGCTGGTCAATGAGATCCTCTACAAGGCGATGGCCCGGGATCTCAACAAGGCTAAGGTCCGGCCGGGCCAGCACAAGGAAATTGTCGGGCTGGAGCATGTCGAGAAGGTGATCGACATCGACCAATCGCCGATCGGGCGCACCCCGCGCTCGAATCCGTCCACCTACACCGGCGTGTTCGACGATATCCGCGACCTCTTCTCGACGACGACCGAAGCCAAGATCCGTGGCTACAAGAAGGGCCGCTTCAGCTTTAACGTCAAGGGCGGCCGCTGTGAAGCCTGCAAAGGCGACGGGATCATCAAGATCGAGATGCACTTCCTGCCCGACGTCTACGTTCCCTGTGAAGTGTGCAAGGGAAGGCGCTATAACCGCGAGACGCTGGAGATTCGCTACAAGGGCAAGAATATCGCCGAAGTGCTGGACATGACCATTGAGGATGCCACGCAGTTCTTCGAGAACATTCCGCGCATCCACCGCAAGCTGAAGACCTTGCTCGATGTCGGCCTCGGCTACATGAAGATGGGCCAGCCGGCCACGACGATGTCGGGCGGCGAAGCCCAGCGCGTGAAGCTGGCGGCGGAGCTGTATCGGCGCAACACCGGCAAGTCGTTCTACATCCTCGACGAGCCGACCACCGGGCTGCATGTGGACGATATCGACCGCCTGCTCATCGTGCTGCAGCGGCTGGTGGACAGCGGCGAGACGGTGCTCGTCATCGAGCACAATCTCGACGTGATCAAGACCGCCGACTACCTGATCGACCTCGGGCCCGAGGGCGGCCACAAGGGCGGCACCATCATCGCCTCCGGCACGCCGGAGCAGATCTGCGAGACGCCGGAATCCTATACCGGCCGCTACCTGAAGCCGATCCTGGAGCGCGACCGCAAGCGGACGGCGGAGCTGTTCGGCGTCAAGCCGGCGAAACGGGCGAAAGCTCAAGCGGATCTACCGGCCGGAGCAGTTGAGAACGTTAAAGAGGTGAAGGATGACATAGAAGCGAAGAATGCCAAAGAAGCCAAGAATGCCAAAGAGGCGAAGAATGCCAAAGAAGCCAAGAGTCTGAAGACTTCAAAAGGCAAGGGTGCGAAATCCTTGAAGCGAAAGGACGAAGAACGGGAAGCGGAGGAAGAACGCAAGAACGCCCTCGCGTAAGCAGGGTTAGGCGAACGGGAGGCAGAGCGAGCCTCCTTAACGGAATAACGGGAAGCCTGCCGGTTGTCTTGTCTGGATGCCGACAGGCTTCTTTGTGCTTGATCCGCACAGACGGTCAGGTGCGAGCAGCATTACATCAGGAGGTGTCGTGTTTGTGATTTTCGAAGCGTTCCGAACTCAGCCTTCCGAAAACGGTCCGTGCGCAAGCTATCTATTGCAGTGGGCGCTTTATGGCGGTATGTCCGCTGTGGAGAGACTTTTTCGAGGGAATTGTCTTTTAGAAGGTGGACACTCATGCGATAGCGCATATGAAAAGCCGCTACCCCCGGATGAGGAAGCGGCTTTTGAATTCGCTTGGAGCCAACTGTTGCTGAAGTCGATCGGAAGAGAGACCACAGGCGGCAAAGCGACATGAGTTCATCGCGGTTGGCTGTTGGCTAATGGCTATTTGCTCGGTCAGCTTGCGCTCACGAGACGGACGGCTTCATCCAGCTTCCCCTGGAAGGCGGGAACGCCCGCGCGAAGCACGAAGCGGTGGAAGCTCTCGCCGGCTTCCCGATTCTCCTTGTAGAACTCGATCAGATGCTTCAAAACCGGACCGACGTCGTCGCCCTTCACCCGGCCCTTCAAGGGGGAGACCAGTTGGGCGCCCGGGCCGAGGATTCCGCCGACCGCTATGTCGAAGGCATCAGCCATACCCGCCTCGGTCTTCACGAGAGCCCCTTGCAGACCGATGTCGGCAATGTACTTCTGCCCGCAGTTGTTCGGGCAGCCCACGAAGTGAATGCGCACATCCTCCTCCAGCTGCACTTCCCGGTCGAGGTACTCGGCGACCCGGCGGGCCCGTTCCTTCGTCTCGACGATGGCGAGGTTGCAGAACTCGTTGCCGGTGCAGGAGACGGTGCGGCTGGTAAAGCGTTTGGGAAAAGGGGTTAGCCGCTCCAACACGGCTTCCCCGAGCAGGGGCTCCACCTTCTCGTTCGGAACACCGGTGAGGAGAACGTTCTGCGACATCGTCGTGCGGATGTGCGAATCGCCGTATTCCTCGGACAGCCGGGCGAGCTCGGCGAGCTCGGGGGCAGACAGCCGGCCGACCGGAACGTTCAGCCCAACATAGCTCAGTCCGCTCTGCTTCTGCGGGTGGACGCCGTCGAAGTAGGCTCCGTTCCAGCCGACGACCTTGTCCGTCCCCCGGCCTGGCAGTTCGCCGATCAGCTTCGCCAGCTCCTCCTGGAACTTTTCCGGACCCCAATCGGCGATCAGGAACTTCAGGCGGGCGTGATGGCGCTTCTCGCGGTAGCCGTGATCGCGGAACAGGGTGGCTACCCCGACGGCGATCTTCAGCACAGCTTCCGGCCGGGCGAAGATGTCCAGCTTTTTGGCCAGGTAGGGCTTTGCCGACAAGCCGCCGCCGACCCAGACGTGGAACCCCGGCACCTCTTCGCCGTCGAGCTCTTTCACCGCCGGAGTGAAGGCGAGGTCGTTGATTTCCGCGTGGGCGGTATTGTAGATGCTGCCGGAGATGGACATCTTGTATTTGCGCGGCAGATTCGAGAAGTCCCGGTTCAGCAGGAAAAAGTCGTTGACTTCCTCGACGAGCGCGGTGGTGTCGAGCAGCTCATCCTTGTCGATGCCGGCGAGCGGGTTGCCGACGATCGTGCGCGGGCAGTCGCCGCAGGCCTCGAAGGAGTAAAGGCCGACGCTCTCCAGCCGCTTGAAAATATCCGGAAGATTCTCGACGCGCAGCCAGTGGAACTGGATCGCCTGCCGGGTCGTGATGTCGACGAGATCGCGGCCGTAATCATGGGCGATGGAGGCCAGCACCTTGGCCTGAGCGCTCGTCATCCGGCCCCCGTTGATGCGGATGCGAATCATAAAATGGCCGTCCTTGGGCTTCTGCTCATAAACGCCAGCCCATTTGAACCGGCTCAGATCGTCTTCGGGAATGGATTCATAGCCTCCGGCTGCATGTGTCTCGATAATGGAGCGGATGACATCCAGACCGTCCTTTTCCAGCTTGAGGAGCTCCATCTTGTTCAGCTTGGACGGGTCCGCCGCCCAAATGGCTTCATAGGCCATCTGCGAATCCCCCTTTACGGTGCAAATTCCGATTATACGGGTGTGAATAATAAAATCGTAACACAGTTTCCCCCGGGCGTAAACGGAAGCTGATATAACAGTTCATTATACCGCAAAAAACAGCCGCTTATAGCGGTCGGTCAACCCTTCGGAGGGAGAAGGAGCCAGGCGGTTACGCGCGAATATCCGGTGAAAAATGATCCGATTTCATGTCAGGCTTGCTGCAGAGACAAAGTAAAAAACCGCCCGCCGCTAAGAAAACGGCCGGGCGGTTATGAATTGTCAGGCGATGCGGCGGCTCGTGAGGCTTACACCCACCACATTTCACCGAGCGGCTCGGTGATCAGCACTTGCTGGAGGTTGGCGACTGCTTTGGCGAAGCCTTCGTCGACGGACATGAGCCCGTCTTCATGCTCGATGCTGACGACATAGTCGTAACCGACGAGCCGCAGGGCGCTTATGATGTCGGCCCACACCTTCAGGTCGTGGCCGAAGCCGACGGAGCGGAACTGCCAGGCGCGATCCAGCATGTTGGTATAGGGCTGCATGTCGGTTATGCCGTGGCGGTTGATGTTGTTCTGGTCGAACGAAGTGTCCTTGGCGTGGAAGTGGTGCAGCGCGCCGGCCTTGCCGAGAATGAGGACGGCTTGCACCGGATCGATGCCCTGCCACCACATGTGGCTCGGATCGAGGTTGGCGCCGATGGCGTCCCCGGTCGCTTCGCGCAGGCGCAGGAGCGTTCCCGGCGTATGGACGGAGAAGCCGCCGTGCAGCTCAATTCCGATTTTGACCCCGCGCTCGGCGGCATACTGGTTGATTTCCTGCCAGTAAGGAATGACCTTGTTCTCCCATTGCCAGGCCAGGATCTCCTGGTAGTCGTTCGGCCAGGGAGCGACCGGCCAGTTCGGGTACTTGGCGTCCTCATGGTCGCCCGGGCAGCCGGAGAAGGTGTTGACCACCGGAACTCCCATAAGGTGAGCCAGATCAATGGTTTTGCGGATCAGTTCGTCCGCTTCTTTGGCGATCGCCTTTTGCGGATGGAGCGGGTTGCTGTGGGCGCTGAATGCGCTTACGATAATGCCGCGCGACTCGATTGTCTCCTTGTAGGCCTTGCGCTTTTCCTCGTCGGCGAGCAGCCCGTCCAGGTCGCACTGATAGTTGCCCGGATAGCCGCCGGTGCCGATCTCAATGGCCTGAAGCCCTTTTGCCGCAATATCGTCGAGGGTTTCCTCGAAGGGCCGCTGCCCAAACACCGGGTTGAATACACCTAGCTTCATTGCGTGTCGCACCTCCATGAATATGTACTAGGAAGAGTATACCATAACACGAGTCAAAACGAGAGTGGGTGCCGCATGCAAAAATGAAAAGCGGCCCGGCCTGCCCACTGCGGGAGATGGGACCGCTTGCGGATTTCGTGCGAACTGGCGGTCAGCCAGCGGACTCCGCCTGAAGGGAGGCTTTGTCCGGGTCCGAAGAGGAGCTCCGCCGGAAGCGGGGGGCTCCAGGCTTGATCACCGGCAAAATAAAGGGGAGCACCTCGACGCGGTTCCGTACTTCTTCGACGGGGTCGCCGTCCGCTTGCAAGGGAAGACGGGCGGCGGAGAAAATCTCCACAGTCCGCCCGGTGAAGAAGCGAACCGCCGGATTGCCGATATGCTTGCCGGTGAACACCAGCGGAAACAGGCGTAGCAGTTGCCAGCGGGTGATGCCGAAAGCGACGCAGACCGTGGCGAGCCCGTCTCCGGGATCGGCCTCCGGGTTGATCTTCAGCCCGCCCCCGTAATAGGGAAGATTGCTGACAGCGGCGAGCCATACCTGGTCGAAGCGGGCTTCCCTGCCGTCGATGCGGACGGTCACCTCGCGGGGCTGATAGGTGATCAGCACCCGGATGACGGAGATGACATAAGCGAGCTTGCCCAAGCCGAGCTTGTTGAGCCATCTTTTGTAGACGGCGGTGTTGGTGGTCAGGGCCACCTGGGCATCGAAGCCGCAGCTGATCGAGCTGGCGGCGACGGTGCCGCCGAGCTGCAGAAGATCGGCATGCGCCGCGGGCGCTGCCCCGGCTGCGGCCTCCAGCAGCAGGTCGAGGGCCGCGCGCGGGTCGGAGGGAATGCCGTGACCGCGGACGAAGTCGTTGCCCGAGCCGGCGGGAACCGCACCGAAGGAGCAGGCCGGAAGAAGGGATGGCTGCCGGGAGGCCAGGTCCCGCCGCGCCGCGAGAAAACCGGTGATCGCTTCCCTGATGGTCCCGTCTCCGCCCACCGCTGCGAGCACGTCGGCCTGCCCGCCGAGCACCCATTCCCGCGCATAGCGAACCGCGTCTCCGGGAGCGTCCGTGAAGCGAACCTGATAAAGGGCCCTGCGCTCCTTGAGCCGCTTTTCGAGCAGCTTCCAGGTTTTCCTCCCGCGGCCGTTGCCGGAGACGGGATTGACGATGAATGCGAGCATGGATCGATGCCACCTTTTTGATGGGAGTTTCTCGGGGTAAGGATGTGTTAATTATCTCACACCTATCCGCGGCATTTCCAGCGAAGCGATGGAACCAGCAAGAGCGGCGATGATGAAACGACGGCGGTGGCTGCTCAAGGAATCGCTGCAGGATGTGACTCCCTTCACTCGTTCGATGGAAATGAACGGGGTTTTCCGGTACACTAGAATAATATGACGTCGCTCACGCGAGAGCGGTGCTACAGGAGGAATCATGGGAACGATACGCAAGGAGGATATCGAGCTGCTGTCCCCCGCCGGAGACTGGGATTGCCTGCGCGCGGCGGTGGCGAACGGAGCGGATGCGGTCTATTTTGGAGTAGAGAAATTCAACGCCCGGGCGCGCGCGAACAATTTTCGCACGGAGGAGCTGCCAGAGGTCATGGCATTCCTGCACCGCTATGGAGTGAAGGGGTTTCTCACCGTCAACATATTGATCTTTGAAAATGAACTGGAAGAGGCGCGCGGCCTGATTCGAGCTTGCGCGGAGGCGGGGGTGGATGCCGTCATCGTCCAGGATCTCGGGCTCGTGCGGCTGATCGGCGAGCTCTCGCCGGACTTCCCGATTCACGGCTCGACGCAGATGACGATCACCTCGCCCGAGGCGGTGGAATTCACCAAGCCGTACAACATCGAGCGCGTCGTGCTCGGCCGCGAGAACAACCTGAAGCAGATTCGGACGATCGGCGACCACGCCAAGCAGCCGATGGAGATCTTCGTGCACGGGGCGATCTGCGTCTCCTATTCCGGCCAATGCCTCACCTCCGAGATGTGGGGCGGCCGCTCGGCCAACCGCGGCGAATGCGCCCAGGCTTGCCGCCTGCCGTACGACCTGATGGTCGACGGCGTGCACCAGCCGCTGGGCGACATCGCCTACCTGCTGTCGCCGAAGGATCTCGCCGCCATCGAGCTCGTGCCCGAGCTGATCGAGGCCGGCGTCACGTCCTTCAAGATCGAGGGGCGGATGAAGAGCCCCGAGTATGTGGCGAATGTCACCGCCAAGTACCGGGCGGCGATCGACCGGTATTTCGCCGGGGCGGATCCGGCACCCTCGGCCGAGGAGATGCGCGAGCTGCAGCAGAGCTTCTCGCGCGGCTTCACCTATGGCTTCCTCAAGGGGACGAACAACAAGACCCTGGTCGAGGGCACGTTCCCGAAGAGCCGCGGCGTCTATCTCGGCCGCGTCAAAGAGGTGCTGAAGGACGGCGTCCTCTGCCAGCTGGAGGCGCCGCTGAAGCGCGGGGACGGCATCGTCTTCGACGCCGGGGACCCGACGCAAAAGGAAGAGGGCGGTCGGGTCTACGACCTGCGCCGCAAGGGAGTCAAGCTGGAGGGCGAGGCGCCCAGCGGCTTGGTCGAGATCGTCCCGGGGCGCAACGACGTCGCCCTCGGGCGGGTTCATGCCGGGGATCGCGTCTGGAAGACGAACGATCCCCATCTCGACAAGCGGCTGCGCCAGACCTTCGCGACCGAAAAGCCTTACCGGACCTTCCCGGTCCGGGTCAAGGCGCTCGCGGTCCTCGGGGCACCGCTCAAGACCTGGTGGACCGACCTGCGCACGGGAACGTCGGTCCAGGTGGACTCCGCAGCGCTGCTGGAGCAGGCTTTGCAGCGGCCGCTGGACGAGGCGCTGCTTCGCGAGCAGTTCGGCCGGCTCGGCGGCACGCTGTTCGAGCTCGCTGAGCTCGCCGCCGTCCTCACGGGCGAGCTGATCGTGCCCGTGCGCGAGCTGAACCGCATCCGCCGCGAGGCGGTGGAGCGGCTGACGGCGGCGCGCGAGGTGCCGCCGCGCTATACGCTGCTTAGCCGCGCCGAGGAGCTGGCGCTGGGCGCTGCCGACGCACTCCCCGCGGCGCGGCCGGAAGCCGCCGGAAGTGCCGCGCGGGAGCCCGAGCTGGCGGTGCTCTGCCGCACCCTGCCGCAAGTGCATGCCGCACTCGAAGCGGGTGCCGCGTTCCTCTATGCCGACTTCGAGTTCATCAAGCAATTCCCCGCCGCGGTGGAAGCGGCGCGGGCGGCGGGAGCGAAGATCGCGCTCGCGACGCCGCGCATCCACATGCCCGGCGAGAACGGCTTCTTCGCCCACATCCTGCGGCTTGAACCGGATGCGGTGCTCGTGCGCAACACCGGCGCCTTGTACTACTATATGCGCGAGCGGCAGCTACGTCCCGAGGCGGCGCAGCCCGAGCTGATCGGCGACTTCTCGCTCAACGTCGCCAACCACAAGACGGCGGCGCTGTTCCTGGAGGCGGGCCTCAGCCGGGTTACGCCGTCCTATGACCTGAACATTCAGCAGATGGTCGATTTCCTCGAACGGACGGATGCATCCCGGATCGAGCTTGTCCTGCATCAGCATCTGCCGATGTACCATACCGAGCACTGCGTCTACTGCACCTTCATGAGCGAGGGCACGGATTACACCAACTGCGGCCGCCCTTGCGAGAGCAGTCGCGCCTCGCTGCGCGACCGGATCGGCATGTCCCATCCGGTGCGGGTGGACGAGGGCTGCCGCAACACCGTCTACAACGCCATCGAACAGTCTGGCGCAGAGTATCTGCCACAGTTCCTCGCGCTCGGCGTCCGCCGCTTCCGGGTGGAATTTCTTGAGGAAACGCCGGAGAAGGTGCGCGAGGTGCTCGGCCTCTACCGCAAGGCGCTTGCCGGCACGATCCCCGGCACCCAGGTGTGGAAGACGCTGAAGGCCGTCAACCAGCTCGGCGTCACCCGTGGACAGCTGGTCAAGTAAGGGGGCGGCTCCTGTCTGCCCCCACTGGACCGCCGCTTTTCCAGAGAAAAGCGGAAGTCATCCGGCGCCTCCTGGCGGAAACTGCGTAAAACCGAGCAGAGCCGACATAGCACGAGCCCGGCGGCGACCGGAGAGGAAGTAAGCGCTTTTCGCCACTGTGAGCCGCCCGGGGAGCCCGCCGCCCTCATCGGCGCGCCTTTACAGGGGGGCGGCGGGGGAGTATGATACGTTTCGTGATTACGACACACGCTGAATCCCGAACAGGGAACGGGGGAACCGAGGCGGCGCGCACGCGCTGCAGGGGGTGAATCCTTCGGTCGGCAGACCGCAGGTAGGGCGACTCTCACGTCCGAATCCGACAGCTAACCTCGCAAGCGTCTCGAGAGGGGCTTGTTTGAACGCGCACCGATCCCATCATCCTTCAAGGATTTCATGTGGAGAAGCCGCGGGAAAGGGTCTCTTTCCCCGGCTTCTTTTTTTGTTGTGTACAGAAAAGGCTGCCGGAGATGCACGTACACATAGACCGATCCGGACGGCCCTGGAAAGCCGGGACGGATCACCCGGGAGGAATCCAGCCATGACCCAAGCAACAGCAGCAAGAAATGCGGCTTCAGACAGCCGGAACGCCGTCCGGGGCGCAAGCTGCGGCACGGAGCACGAAGCTTCCCATGTCATCCTGTCAAGCAAGGTGCTCGTCTCCGCTCCCTGTCCCGCCGGCGAGCAGTTTATCCGGATGCTGAAATACAGGAAGATTCCCTTTGCCGTCCTGATCAACCATCCCGATCAAAAGGAGCGCTTCGCCAAGCTCGGCGTTCAGGACTTCGTCCAGGTAGACACGAAGGTGACGGACTTGTCGGCAGAGGCCGGCGATCCGCCGCGGATGGTGGTGCTTTTTGAAGAGAGCCTGAACCTGACCTGCCGCTACCTGAAGCTGTGCAGCTCCTGGACGGCGGGGCCCGTCTACGTGATCTCTCAAAACAGCGTGCCCCGTCCGATCTACCGCTGTCTGGGAGCCAAGGATGTCATCTATACGCGGAGCGGCGAGGTCTCGTACCTGCTGCAAGACGTGCCCGGCGGCGTATAAAGGGAGCCGGCTCCCGCCAGCCGCTCGGCGGGGGCCTAGCTGGGTCGCGTTGCGTCCTCCTGGTACCTGTTCCCCCTTGACAGCGGTCGATCACTCTGAGCCGCTTGTTGGGTCCCACAGCACTCGTCCATCGGGATCGGAGGCCCGTTCGAGTCGCGCTGCTCGGCTCGTTTACCCGTCGGTGCGCTCATTCGCTCTGAGCCGCTTAGTAGGTCCCGCGGCGCTCGTCCATCGGGATCGGTGGCCCGTTCAAGTCGCGCTGCTCAGCTCGTTTACCCAGCGTTGCGCCCTTTTGTCTTGCGGTGCCAGACTCGTCTATGCTGCTGTTCCTTTTTCGCACGACACTTCCATCCCGGCGGGGTGGCGGTGTCTTTTTTGTTTCGGGCTTCCGGCAGGTTTTGGGGAGATTTGCTGAGATTTGCCGCAAGCGGCTGGTCGAACTTCCCGCGAAATTTCTGTTCTGGAAGAAAATGGAGAAGCGAAGACCGCTCCGGGAAAGGATGCGATCTTCCTGAGAACGAGACGATACGCGCTGACCCTCTTGCTGCCGTTCATGGCGGCGCTCGCGCTGCGGGTGGGCTCTGCGGCGATGAAGGACGGCGGCACGCTGCGCCTATCCGCTGTACGCCTTCCCGATGCTCGGTTTCGGCTGGGCCGTCTCGCTCCTCTGGAACCGGCTGGGCAGCGTGGAAAACCGGGCTTCAGCTATCCGAGTCAATACCGGTTCTGAGGCGCAACAACCTGACCCGAAAGAGCTGCCAACCAGGTCGGAGATCGCTCTGGCACAAAGAAGAGAGTAGAGAATAAGGGGAGTTTTTCCTGTTAATTTTCTGCCGGAGTCAGCCAGGCGGGAAATAAGGGGAGTTACGCCCGCTATTTCTCGAAAATCGCCATTATGAGAAGAATTCGTGAGAATAGCAGTAATTTTTCCCGCAATTTCAAAGAATATGGAGGATAGACGAAAATAGCGGTACTTTTTACCGTAGTTTTCATTTGGCGAACTGCATGGAAATTCTGGCCGCCCTTTCGCTCAGGCACCGGATTTTCGCCTTGCCGGAGGCCGTCTGCTACGGTCTTTTTTCAAAATATCAGGGCAAAAAGTTTAAAAGCAAGGGCTCGGGGAGCCCTTTCTAATGGCCTTTGGCCGCGGCCCGGCGATGGCGGCGTCCCAGCGCCATGCGGCGAAAAAAGATGGCATGCCGTGCAACCTTTTCCATCGAGTTGCGTCTAGGGGACGAGGAAGCAAACTTAGATCATCACAAGGAGGAAGAACGATGAAGGGTTGGGTTAAAACGGTGGGAGCGGTGCTCCTGGCAAGCGGACTGATCCTGGGAGGAATAGGCCTGAGCGGCGCGCTCAAGGCTCCCGACAAAGCGATGGCGGAGGAGGCGCAGAAGAACATGATCCAGGTGACCGGAACCGGCGAACTGTCCATTAAGCCGGACATCGTCTATCTGACCATCGGCGTCGATACGTCGGCGGCAACGGCGCAAGCGGCGCAGCAGGCGAATGCGGCCAAGATGCAGAAGGTGATGACCGTGCTGAAGGACAAGTGGAAGATCGCCGACAAGGACATCCAAACCGTCCAATTCACGGTGCAGCCGAACTACACTTATAACGACAAGGAAGGGCGGCAGGTCAACGGCTACAACGCCACCCATACGCTGAAGGTCACCTACCGCGATCTGGAAAAAGTGGGCGGACTCCTCGACGACGCGGCCGCGGCCGGGGCGAACAACATCGGCAACGCCAGTTTTTCGGTGGAGAACCCATCGGCATTCGAAGCGCAGGTGCTGGAAAAGGCCATGGCCGACGCCGGCGTCAAGGCATCCGCCATCGCCAAAGCGGCGAAGCGCAACCTTGGCCAGGTGACGACGGTAATCCAGCAAGATACCGGCAGCCGCCCGATCTTCAATTCGGTGACTAGCAAGGCGGATATGAGCGCAGCCGACGCGGCGGGCACCACCGTGCAGGCGGGAGAAGTGGAAGTGACCGCGCAGGTGACGGTCACCTACGAGATGAACTGAGGAACGGCGCTGACCATCATGCCGGAACAGCATGAGAAGAACGTACACAAAGGAAATGCGCTGAACTGACATGCCGGAAGCACACGAGGAGGCATAACAAAGGAACGGCGCTGACCATCATGCCGGAAAAGCATGAGAAGAACGCAAACAATTCGGGCAGCCAGCGAGAAAATCGAGAGACGTTAATGACGCTCGGTTCCCAATCGGGCAGTCAATGTGAAAATCGGGAAACGTTAGCTAGGCGCAGATCCTGAGCGGCGCACCGGGTGGGCCGGTGGCGCAGCGCGATGAAGAGAGGGAGCCTTCCTGGGCGGAGGGTTCCCTCTCTTGGTTCGGCGGCGACCGAGGAATGGCGGCAGCTTAGCGATACGGCAGCCGGTCCTGGCAGTCGCAGGGCTTCGTCAAGGCGCGCCGGCCTTGCCGATCCGTCGGGTTCGGCGCCTCCAAACCGGGCCATCACGCGCCGTCTCACCTCGCGCGGGGAGTGTTACCGGCTCAGATTGACGACGAGCCGTCCCTGCACTTCGCCGCGAAGGATGGCGTCCATCGCGTCCGGCACCTCCGCGAGCGCGATCTCGCGGTAGAGGAGCGGCAGCGCCTCCGGCTTCCAGTCGGAGGCGAGGAGCTTCCACAGGCGCAGGCGCTCGTCCATCGGGCATTCGACAGAGTCGATGCCGAGGAGGCTTACGCCGCGCAGGATGAACGGAAACACCGTGGCGGGCAGATTGCCGCCCCCGGCCAGCCCGCACGCGGCGGCGGCTCCGCCGTACCGCAGCGAAGCGAGCGCGTGGGCGAGCACGGCGCCGCCCACGCAGTCCACCGCCCCCGCCCAGCGCGGCTCGGCGAGGGCACGCGGCTTCGCGGGAAGCAGCTCTTCCCGCGGCAGAATCTCGGCGGCCCCGAGCTGGCGCAGCCAGCCCTCGGCCGCCGGCTTGCCTGTGGCGGCGGCGACGGTGAAGCCGAGCCGCGCCAGAAGCGCCACGGCGGCGCCGCCGACGCCGCCGCTCGCGCCGGTGACGAGCACGGGCCCGGCATCCGGGGCGAGCCCGTGCGCGAGCAGGCGGCTCACGCAGAGCGCCGCGGTGAAGCCGGCGGTGCCGCAGGCCATCGCCTCGGCCGGCGCAAGCCCGGCCGGGAGCGGCACGGCCCACGCCGCCGGAACGCGCGCGTATTCGGCGAGCCCGCCGAAGTGCGAGACGCCGAGGCCGTAGCCGGTGACGAGCACCTCGTCGCCGGCGGCGAAGGCGGCGTCCGCCGAGGAAACGACCGCCCCGACCAGGTCGATGCCGGGGATGAAAGGGTAGCGGCTGACGATCTTGCCGTCCTCCTTGCCGGCCAGCCCGTCCTTGTAGTTCAGGCTCGAATGGCTGACGCGGATCAGCAGCTCTCCCTCCGGCAGCTCCTCCGTCTGCCATTCCCGGATCTCGCGGGCGAAGCCGGCCGCCGTTTTATCGACCGTCAGCGCTTGAAACGAAGTCATCGTCGATCATCCTTTCGTAGACGTCTACCGGTTTTCCGTTTGCCAGCGCGCTCCGGCGGACCTTGACGAAGCCCTGCGACTGCCAGAACCGGCTGCCGGGCTCGTTGCCTTCGACCACGCCGAGGCGGCAGACCGTGAACCCGCGCGCGCTCATCTGCGCCCAATAGCCGGCCAGCGCCGCCCGCGCCAGCCCCTGACTGCGGAAAGGCCGCGCGATGAAGAGGAGGCCGAGCCACGAATAGCCGTCGGACGGGTTGCGGTCGAGGATGTCGAGCACGCCGACGTCCTCGCCGTCCCGCCTGAGCAGATAGCGTTCCGCGCCCAGCGAGTCGCCTTTCCGGCGATCTTCCTCGATATCCGCCAGCGTCAGCTCCTCCTTGCCCTCCGCCACGCGGTTGTAGAACGGATCGGTATTGCGCAGAGCCAGCTCGCGCCAGGCGTTGTCCGGCCCCGTTTTTTCCCATATCAGCATACCGCACTCACCCTTCCTGAACAAAATAGAGGGCTTCCGCCGATCCTTCACTCGGACCGTCAATGCAAATCCTGCCATTTGGTCCAGACCTCGCGCGGGTTCAACTCGTAGATTTCGTTCTCGCGGTACATGAACTGCTGCATGATCAGCTCGCGGCGCAAGGTGGCGTAGTCCTCGTGGTACCGCTTCAGGAATTCGTTGATCTCTTTTTCGGCATAGGCTTTCCCCAGCTCCAGCTGCTCCGCCAGCCGTTCCAGGATGACGATCTTCTTCTTGAGCTGCGCCGGAATCGTCTTCAGCCGGCCCTCCTTGGTGAAAAAGTTCTTCAGCACGCTCTCGCGGAACTTCACGTCGTTCGCCTGGGTCATCTCCGTCCCCTCCCTCCCGGCGGGTTTGGGGCATACAAACTCCACGGTTCCCCGGGACTTGGCCTCCAGCGTTTCCCGATTAAGGCTGAAATAAATCGTGTTCTTCTCCCGCCGTTCGTACAGCAACCCCGCTTCCCGCAGCTTCAGTACGTGATGGGTGATGGTGGGCGCCGTGACGCCGAGTCGGGCGGCAAGCTCCTGTCCGCTGAGCGGTCTCGCGGCTACCAGCCGCAGGATGCGGAGGCGGGTCGGGTCGGACAGCGCCTTGTGATAGCTGACCAATTTATCCAGTTGCATGGGTATAACACCTCTTAGACAAATAGCTAATTAGACGATAATCGAATTGTAAGACACGTCAACTGATTTGTCAATTGTCTAATTAGTTATTTGTTCAATTAATCTCCGGATGAGGACGATAAAAAGCGAAGAGCCTTGCTCGACATGCCGTGTCAAAAGGCTGCATCCGGTTTTTTCCGCGAATGGCCGCCGGGATAGCTGCGGGTGGAGGCACGTAAAACGGCCAGATTAGCGGTTCGCAAGGGGGAGGTGTTCATTAACACGCGATCATATCGAAAAGGATGGCTCAAACCGGAGACGACGCTTTCCTGAAAGGGGAACCGGCAGATCAAACGGGATGCCGATCATTACGGAAAATTTTAACGATTTGGAATATCGTTATTCCGGCGCAAAGGGGGGATGGGGTCGAAATAGTGCCTTCTCATATCGTTATCCCCCGAAAATGGGCTCTTTTCCATCCTGGCCGACCCATTTAATGATACAGGACATCGCTATTCCGGCGCGAAGGGCGGCTTACTGGGAAACAGTGCTCTCCCAGATCGTTATTGTGACGCCCTGTGCGCCAACCGTCAGCTTCCTTTGTTCGCATTTTAGACAAATTATTTTAAGCTTCCTTTCATCTTCCTTTAAGCCAGGATTATTCTAGCTTTCCTATAGTGAAAAACAGGTTGCTTCCGCGCATGTGGTTTGGAATGCCGCCGGGATGGACCATACTGAATGGCAAATGGCTAACGCTAAGAAAGTCAGGAAAGTAAGCAAAGGGGGAAACGGTCTTGCTTGAAGTGCAAAAGGTAAGCAAGCTGTACACGAACCGCCGCGGAGTGGACGGGATAGACTTCTCCATGAGCCGCGGGGAGATCGTCGGGTTCCTCGGGCCGAACGGCGCCGGGAAGACGACGACCATGCGGATGATCACCGGCTATTTGAACCCCACCCGCGGGCAGATTCTCGTGGACGGGGTTTCGATGGCCGATCATCCCAAGCAGGTGCGCCGCAAAATCGGCTACCTGCCGGAAACTCCGCCGCTGTACCCGGAGATGCGGGTACGCGATTATTTGAAATTTGTCGCCGATCTGAGGGACGTCCCGGCGCGCTCCCAGAAGAAGCGGATCGGCGAGGTCGTGGAGATGCTCGGGCTGTCCGGGCGGGAGGGGCAGGTCATCCGCGGGCTGTCCAAAGGGTACAGGCAGCGGCTCGGTCTGGCCCAGGCGATCCTGCATGAGCCGGATCTGCTGGTGCTCGATGAACCGACCTCGGGGCTTGACCCGAAGCAGATCATCGAGATCCGCAAGCTCATCCGCGAATTGGGCGAGAAGCATACCGTCCTGCTCAGCACGCATATCCTGCCCGAAGTCAACAGCATCTGCAACCGCGTGCTGATCATCAACCAAGGGAAGATCGTCTCCGACGGCCGGCCGGACGAGCTGGCCGGATCGCTCACCGAGCGCTTCGAGGTGACGCTTACGGTGCGCGGCTTGCAGGGCGAGCTGGTGGAAGCCCTCTCGGCCATCCCCGAGGTGGCGGAGGTCACGGTGCTCACCGCCTCATCCGCTTCCGAAACCCCGGCCGCCGGCGACGCTCAGGCAAGCGCCGCGGCCGGCTCGCCGCACCCGCAAGATGGCGGCGCTTCCATCGTGCGGCTGAAGGTCGTCTCGGCAGATCACACCGATGTGCGCGAGGCGCTGTTCTTCCGCCTGGCCGCGCTCGGCCGGCCGATCCTGGAGATGAACAAAGTCTCGCTCAGCCTGGAGGACGTCTTCCTCAAGCTGACCACGGACGAGCAGGTGGATTTGGTCGAGCCTTCCGGGGAGAGCGGCGCAGACGCGGCGGCTCCAACGGCAGCCGAGACCGCCGCTTTGGCTCGCCCCGCCGCATCCGCCGACCCGGCAAGCTCCGCCGCGTCCACTGCTCCGGCAAGCTCCACCGCATCCGCCGACCTGGCAAGCTCCACCGCGTCCGCCGCTCCGGCAAGCTCCACCGCATCCGCCGACCCGGCTCGCACCGACGCCGAAGAAACCGCGAAAGGAGAGGACGATCATGCGTAGACTATGGGCCATATGCCGCAAGGAGCTGCAGCTGTACTTCTTCTCTCCCACGGTTTACGTGGCGTTCGCCTTCTATTTTCTCGTCAGCGGGTTCTTCTTCAGCATGGACTTTCTCGGCAATCAGACGGTCGACGTCCGGCCGCTGTTCAGCAATTTCATGGTGATCTACCTGTTCGTCATCCCGCTTCTCACCATGCGGCTCGTCTCCGACGAAATGCGCCAGGGCACGGATGAGCTCCTGCTCACCTCTCCGGCCAGCCTCACCGAAATCGTCGTCGGCAAGTACCTGGCCGCCGTCATTCTGCAATTCCTGCTGGTTGTGGGAGCGCTGATCTACCCCTTCATCCTCTCCCGCTTCGGCGCGCTCGACCTGCCGGTGATGTGGCTGTCGTTCCTCAGCCTTTTCCTGCTCGGTGCCGCGATGATGGCGGTCGGGCTGTTCGCCTCGACGCTCAGCGCGCATCAGATGGTCGCCGGGATCGCCGGCTTCGCCATGATCCTGATCCTGTGGATGCTCGAATGGCTGAGCGGCAGCATTTTGCCGAAGGGCGGGGAATGGCTGCAGCTGTTCTCCATCTCGGCGCGGACCGTCAATCTGCAAAAGGGTCTGCTCGACTGGTCCGATATCATTTTCTATGTGTCGTTCATCGTCGTCTTCGTCGTGCTCAGCATTCAGGCCCTGGAACGCAAACGCTTGCGATAAGGAGGAATTGTCGTGAAGAAATGGATTAGAGGTACCAATGCCGTCGTCCTGTCGGCGGCTGTCATCGGGATATTCATCCTGCTCACGGTCTTCCTGCATTCCGCGAGCGGCCTTCAATGGGACCTGACGAAGACGAAGAAGTTCACCCTGTCCGATCAGACCGTGACCGTGCTGAACAAGCTCGATCAGAAGGTGAACGTCATCGCCTTCACCAACCCGAGCCAGGACTACTATAACCGCCAGGTGAGCGATATGCTGACCGATTACAAGCGCCATAACGGCAAGATCTCCTACCAGGAGGTCGATCCGAAGAAGCAGCCGGCCCTCGCCGAGCAGTACGGCATCACCCAATACGGCACGGTCATCTTCGAAGTCGGCGACAAGAAAAAGACGATCCTCTACAGCGACCTGTTCGGCTCGAGCTCGGACCAGTCGACGTATAACTTTTCCGGGGAAGAGAAGTTCACGCAGGCGATCATGAGCCTGACCTCGGGCGCCGCGCACAAAGCCTACTTCCTCACCGGCCACGGGGAGCAGACGATGGAAAACGCCGCCGCCTTCGCCGCCGCGCTGGAGAGCGAGAACTACACCCTGGCGGATCTCAACTTATTCAAGGATGGCAAAATCCCGCAGGACGCCGAGGCCTTGTTCGTCCTCTCGCCGCAGCAGGACCTGACGGCGCAGGAAGCCAAGCTGGTGCAGGACTACACCAAGGGCAGCGGCAAGCTGTTCTTCACCCTCGGCTTGTCCGACCAGATGGACAGCTGGAAAAACTGGGATGCCGTGCTCGCCGCGATCGGCATGAAGAACACGAAGGCGCTCGCCGTCGAGACGAACAGCTCGCTCAGCACCGATCCTTTGACGATCATTCCGGAATACAGCAGCCACGACATCACCGACAAGCTGAAGGAGGCCAACCGCGTCACCGTCATGCCCGCCTCGATCGGCCTCGCCGCCGACACCGGCTCGACGGGTTATACCGCCGATGAGCTCCTCGCTACCACCGACGCCGGCTACGGCAAGACCAATCTGAGCGAGCTGCTCAAGAAGCAGTTGGCGCAGAAGGACATCGAAAAGGCCAAGGGCGATCTGGAAGGCCCGCTTGCGCTGGCCTACGCGGTCAAGGACAAGGACAGCAAGCCGAAGGCCGTCGTCGTCGGCAACGGGCTGTTCGTGGAGGACCAGTACTTGTCCGAGCAGGCTAACAAGGATTTTGCTCTGAACAGCGTCGCCTGGCTGCACGAGGACAAATCCTCGCTGACCATCCGTCCCCGCGAGGAAGCGCAGATGCAGCAGGTCACCTTGACCCCGCGGCAGAGCAACACGATCCTCATCGTCACGATCATCGTCATTCCGGTCCTGTTCCTCTTGGCAGGCGGCTTGGTATGGTGGAGGAGGAGGAGAGGATGAAGCGCCTTGTGCCCACTCTCCTGCTCGTCATCGTCTGCATCGCCGGCTTCTGGTACGCCTCCGACAAGGGCTTTCTGAAAAGCAAACCGACGGACGACACGGCAGGCAAGCCCTTTTTCACCCTGAAGGCGGACGATGTGACGGGCATTTCCATCCATACCCAGACGGACGACATCGCACTCGCCAAAAAAGACAAGGCCTGGACGATGAGCAAGCCGGACGCTTATCCGCTCAATTCGTACGGGGCGGCCAACTGGGCGAGCTCCTTCGCTTCCCTGGCTTACCAGTCCGTGGTCGAGGAAGCCCCGACCGACCTGGCGCAATACGGCCTGAAGAGCCCGGCAACGAGCTTCGCGGCTACCCTCGCGGACGGCTCCGTCAAGAAGGTGCTGGTCGGCCGGCCGCTTCCGGTCAGCGGCACCACCTACGTCCAGCTGGAAGGCGACCCGAAGGTGTATGAAGTGAGCGATACCTCGCTCACCTCGCTCGAGAGCCCGGCGGTCACCTTTGTCAACACGCAGGCGATCGATTCGGTTTACAACAACGTCAAGATCGTCGACCTGACCTGGAAAGGGCAGAGCTGGCAGCTAACGAAGACCGAGCTGGCCAAAATGGCCTACGAGAGCAAGTGGAAGCGGGATTCAAAGGAGCTGACCGCCGAGCAAGGAACGGCCGTACTCGACAAGCTCACCGGCCTCTACGCCGACGGACTCATGACCCCGGCCACCAAGGTGAGCATGGCGAATCCGGAGCTTACCATCCGTGTGACCGAGGAGAAAGACGGCAAGACCACAGAGAGTGTATTCCGCGGCAAAGTCAAGGATGAGCAGGTGACGCTGGTCAAAGACGGCGGAACCTGGGCGTACACCTTGAATCTTGCGGACGTTCAGTCGCTCTATGACGCCGGCAAGACCGCTGGCGAAACGGCTAAGTAAACCGCATGCCCGCGTGCAGCCGAAGTTCCGGCGGCACGCTTTTTTGATGTTGCGAACAGGCATTCGCCTGCGCTATACTTGGCGCAAAGAGGCTCCACCAGGGAGGATGGAAACCTTCCCGCCAAGCTCCTACCCGCCAAGCTCCTACCCGCCGATTGACGGAGCCCGTTGCCTGCCTTAGACTTGAAACAGGCGCGGACAGCTTCCGCCCGCCTCCCGCGGGGAGGCGACTTTACATGAATCGACTTTACACGAATGGGAACGATGTGCCGTGAAACCCGATTATGCCGCCTGGAAGCATGTTTTCAAGCTCGATCCGGACAAAATCATCGACGATGCGGCCCTGGAGCAGGTTTGCCGGTCGGGAACGGATGCCGTCATCGTCGGCGGTTCCTCCGGGGTCACCTACGACAACACCGCGGATCTGCTCTCCCGCTTGCGCAGGCACGATGTGGTCTGCGCCCTCGAGCTTTCCGACGCGGATGCGGCGGTCCCTGGCTTCGATCTCTACTTCATCCCGGTCGTCCTGAACACGCCCGACGGCGACTGGATTACCGGGCTGCATCAGAAGGCCCTTCGCCAGTATGGAGACGCGCTCGACTGGGAACGGGTCGTTCCCGAGGGATATGTGATCTTGAACCCGCGCTCGATGGCGGCGCGGGTGAGCGGAGCGCAGGCCCCGGCGGACGCCCGGGATCTCCGGGCCTACGGCTTGCTGGCCGACCGGCTGTTCCGCATGCCGGTCTTCTATGTCGAATACAGCGGCGCCTGGGGCGACATGGCCTGGGTTCGCGAGGCCAAGCAGGCGCTCGCGAGCGCCCGCCTGTTCTACGGCGGCGGCATCCGCACGCCGGAGCAGGCGCGGGAGGCGATGGACGCAGCCGACACCATCGTCGTCGGCAATCTGATCTACGAGAATTTGCCGCTCGCTCTGGCCACCGTGCCGGAGGTTCGGCGCTATTCATAGAAACGAGGGACAATGAATGGTACAGATGAACGATATTCAGGACGCGATCCGGAAGCTTAACCCGCAGCAGCAGCAGGCGGTTCAGGCCGTGGACGGGCCGCTGCTCATCATGGCGGGGGCGGGCAGCGGCAAGACGCGCGTGCTGACGCACCGCATCGGCTACCTGATCGCTTCCGGCAAGGCCGCTCCCTGGAGCATCCTCGCCATCACCTTCACCAATAAAGCCGCCCGCGAGATGCAGGAGCGGGTGGAGGCGCTCGTCGGCCCGCAGGCCCGCGACATCTGGGTGTCTACCTTCCACTCGATGTGCGTCCGCATCCTGCGCCGCGACATCCAGCGCATCGGCTTCACGTCCAACTTCACGATCCTCGATTCCACCGACCAGTTGTCCGTGATCCGGAATTGCCTGAAGGAGCTGAACGTCGATCCGAAGAAGTTTGAGCCAAAAGGCATTCAGGCCGCCATCAGCGCCGCCAAGAACGAGCTGACCACTCCCGAGCGCTACGAGGCCAAGATCGGCGATTACTACCAAGACACGGTCGCCAAGGTGTATTCGCTCTATCAGAAGAAGCTGAAGGCCAACAATTCGCTCGACTTCGACGACCTGATCATGGCGACGATCGAGCTGTTCAGCCAGGTGCCCGAGGTGCTGGAGTTCTATCAGAACAAGTTCCAGTACATCCATGTCGACGAATATCAGGACACCAACCGGGCTCAGTACCTGCTCTGCCGGATGCTGGCCGACCGCCATCACCGCATCTGCGTCGTCGGCGACAGCGACCAATCCATCTACCGCTGGCGCGGGGCGGACATTTCCAACATCCTCAATTTTGAAAAAGACTACCCCGAAACGACCGAGATCAAGCTGGAGCAAAATTACCGGTCCACCTCGACGATCCTGGACGCCGCCAACAGAGTCATCGCCAACAATCTCGGCCGCAAGTCGAAGAACCTCTGGTCGGAGAAGGACAAGGGCGCGAAGATTCAAGTGTACCAGGCCGACTCCGAGCATGAGGAAGGCTACTTCATTTCCTCCCGCATCCGCGAGAATGTGGACAAGGGCGCCAAGTTCGGGGATCACGCCGTCCTCTACCGGACAAACGCTCAGTCCCGGGTGGTCGAAGAAATTTTCATCAAATCCGACATTCCCTATCAGATCGTCGGCGGCATCAAGTTCTATGACCGCAAGGAAATCAAGGATCTGCTCGCCTACCTGCGGCTTATCTCCAACCCGAACGACGACGTCTCCTTCGCCCGCATCGTCAACGTGCCGAAGCGCGGCATCGGGGACACCACGGTCGATCGGCTGGGCGAACTCGCCGGCGAGCGGGGAATTTCGCTGTTCGCCCTGCTGGACGATCTCGATCTCCTGGACATCACCAGCCGGGCGCGCGGGCCTTTGGCGGCCTTCCGCGACATGATCAAGAACATCCATCAGATGGCCGATTACTTGTCCGTCACCGAGCTGACCGAACAGATCCTGCAGGCGACGGAATACCGCGCGGAGATTCTCAAGGAGAACACCCTCGAAGCCCGTTCCCGCGTAGAGAACATCGACGAATTCCTGTCAGTGACGATGGAGTTTGAGCAGCGGAACGACGACAAGTCGCTGATCGCCTTTCTGACCGACCTCGCCCTCATCGCCGACATCGATACGATGGACAAGGCGGAGGGGCCGCAGAATGCGGTTGTCCTCATGACGATGCACAGCGCCAAAGGGCTGGAATTCCCCAGCGTCTTCATCGTCGGCATGGAGGAAGGCGTCTTCCCGCACAGCCGCGCGTTCCAGGACAACGAGGAGATGGAGGAAGAGCGGCGGCTCGCCTACGTGGGCATCACCCGCGCCGAGGAGACGCTCTACCTGAGCTGCGCTCGCATGCGAACTCTGTTCGGGCGCACGAACAGCAACGCCCCCTCGCGGTTCCTGCAAGAGATCCCCGAGGAGCTGAAGGAGGACTGCTCGCCGGCGCGTGAGCGCTTCGCCCGTTCGGCGACTCCCTTCGGCGGCGGTTCCGCCTACGGCGATTACGGCCGTAGCGGCTTCGGCGGCGGGTCTCCCGCCGCATCCCCCTTCGGCCGCCCTTCGGCCGCCGCGGAAGCGGCCCGCACTCGTCCGCCGGCGCCTTCCGCGTCCCGCACCGACCCCGGCGAGTTCAAGGCCGGCGACAAGGTCGCGCACGGCAAGTGGGGGACCGGCGTGGTCGCCTCCGTCAAGGGGATGGGAGACGACACGGAGCTGCAGATCGCTTTTCCCGCTCCGGTCGGCGTGAAGCGGCTGCTCGCCAAGTTCGCTCCGATCACCAAGGAACAACGCTGAGCTAACGTGTCGGAAGAACACAAGAAGAACGTTCACAAAGGAACTGCGCTGAACTAACATCGGAAAAACACAAGAAGAACGTGCGCAATCGGGCAGTCAGCGAGAAAATCGAGAAACGCTCGTTAGGCGCAGTTCCCAAGGTGTAAACCTGACAGTAGTCCTGCTGCTGACACTCGGCTTGAGCACCCCGACAGCGAGCCTCTTTCCTTTTTACCGACACTCAGCCGGAGCACCTCGACAGCGAGCCGCTTTTCCTTTTCGCCGACACTCAGCCTGAGTACCCCGACAGCGAGCCGCTTTTCCTCTGTCGATACCCAGCCAGAGCGAGCGACATACAAACTCCTTCCTTCCCTTGTGCTTCAGGCCGGGGAGATGCGGATATACTGCTGATAGGATGAACAAAAGAAACAAAAGATGAAACGAGGAATAACGGAGGAAATTTGCTAGTGGAGGAGCGCTAGCTAGTACAACCATTAAGGGAAGAAAAAACGGCGGCAAGAACAAATAAAGTCCTTACTCGCAACCATGAAACAGCGAGAACAACCGATGATCTTCCGACAGTGGCGTTAATGCTCAGCTGTTTGCTCCATGAATGGCCACTTTCACAGATAGCGAATCCATTCCGCACGGAACGGACAAGAAACCTGCGGAAATGCAGGAAATTCCCGTGAGTGGTACCGTTTTCCAAGGAATACCTGCGATTATGCAGCTATTTTTCGGGTTGCAGCCTCTCTTGTAGGGGAGTGCGTGTAATTACCTGCATATTTGCTGGAATACGGGACATGGGAGCCGATCAGGAGCGGATTGCCTGCATTTTTGCAGCAATCGTGTCGCAATGGATCCCCGAAGGCAGCCGTTACTAAAGGATGGCAGAACCTGCGCGACTCAGCAGCTCAACCCAGCTCAACCCAGCTCAACCCAGCTCAACCCAGCTCAACCCAGCTCAACCCAGCTCAACCCAGCTCAACCCTGAATGCTGATACCTTATAACGGCAAGGTGGCTGTAACCGATCAAAGCCGGCCCTTTTGGCCCGATAAGGTCGTCTGGTTCTGTTCAGCATTGGATCAAAGAAATCCGAAAACAACAGCGACCGGAGCTCCAAATCTTCCGCAGTTATGACACAGAAGAAAGGATGAGCGGGACGTGGCCGATCCGATTACCGGCAGTTCTCCGGAATCCCAGCAAGAGATGGAGGCGCTGATCGCCGAGATCAGCCGCCATAATTATCTGTACTACACGCTCGATCAGCCGGAGCTTGCGGACAAGGAATATGACGTCCTCTACGACCGGCTCGTCCGGCTCGAGCAGGAGACCGGGGTCGTGCTCCCGACGTCGCCCACCCGGCGGGTAGGCGGCGAGCTGCTCAGCGGCTTTGAGCCGCACCGCCACCGGGCGCGGCTGTGGAGCCTCGACAAAGCGCAGAACCACGAGCAATTGCTCGCCTGGCTGGCGCGCGTGGAGAAGCTGGTCGCCCAATACAACAATGAGCATCCCGAGGAGCCGCTGCCGCGGCCCACCTTCGTCGTCGAGCTGAAGTTCGACGGGCTCACCCTCAACCTGACCTATGAAGGTGGCGAATTGGTTCAGGCCGCCACCCGCGGGAACGGCACGGTGGGCGAAGGAATCCTGCCGCAGGTGAAGACGATCCGCTCCATCCCGCTGACGATCCCTTACCGGGATGGAGTCATTGAGGTGCAGGGCGAAGGGCTGATGTTCCTCTCGGTGCTGGAAGCCTACAACAAGACCGTGGCCGAGCCGCTGAAGAACGCCCGCAACGCCGCCGCCGGCGCCCTGCGCAACCTGAACACCTCCGTGACGGCTTCCCGCCATCTGGACGCGTTTATTTATAACGTCGGCTATTCCGATGGAATCGCCTTCGCCAATCACAGGGAGATGGTCGAGTTTCTGAAGGCCAACCGGTTCAAGGTCAACCCGGAGACCCATTATTACGACACCATCGAGGAAGTGGCGGAGCAGGTGGAACGCATCGCCGAAATCCGCCACAGCATGGATTACCTCATCGACGGAGCAGTCGTGAAGGTGGCCGACTTCCGCACGCGCGATGCCCTCGGCTACACCGACAAATTCCCCCGCTGGGCGGTCGCGTTCAAGTTCGAGGCCGAGGAGGCGACGACCACGCTCCGCTCGGTGAGCTGGGAGGTCGGCCGCACCGGCAAGCTGACACCGGTCGCCAAGGTCGATCCGGTCGAACTTGCCGGCGTGACGGTGCAGAATTGCACCCTGAACAATATCGGCGACATCGAGCGCAAGAACCTGAAGCATGCCCTCGGCACGCTCGTCTATATCCGCCGCTCCAACGATGTCATCCCGGAGATTCTCGGCAAGGCGACGGACAAAACGGACGGGGAGGAGATCGTCTATCCCGCCGTCTGCCCCGCCTGCGGGACTCCCCTTGAGCTGCGCGGCGCCCACATCTTCTGCCCGAACCGGCTCGACTGCCGGCCGCAGCTGATCGCGCGGATCACGCACTTCGCCTCGCGGGATGCGATGGACATCGAGACCTTCAGCGTGGCGACGGCGGAGCAGCTGCACGAAAGCCTCGGCGTGAACGATCCCTCCGGGCTCTACAGCCTCACGCCGGAGCAGCTGCTGCCCCTCGACCGCTTCGGCGAGAAGAAGGCGGCGAATCTTCTCGCCGCCGTCGAGAAGAGCAAGAGGCGCGACCTTTCCTCGTTCCTGTTCGCGCTCGGCATTCCGAACACGGGGAAGAAGACCACCTCCGTGCTCGCCGATCATTTCCGCAGCCTGGACCGGGTGATGTCCGCGACAGCGGAAGAACTGATGGCCTTGCCCGATGTGGGCGGCATCGTCGCCGAGAGCATCGTCTCCTTCTTCGCCGATCCGCTCATGCAGGCGAGCATCCGGCGGATGCTCGCGGCCGGAGTCAACCCGCAGATGCCGGAAGAGGCTCCCTCGGCGGCGACCGAGGACAGCTTCTTCAGCGGCAAGACCGTGGTGCTTACCGGCACGCTTTCCTCCATGAGCCGCGACGAGGCGGGACGCAGGCTGGAGCGGCTCGGGGCGAAGGTAACCGGCAGCGTGTCCAAAAAGACCGACCTGGTCATCGCCGGCGAGAGCGCGGGCAGCAAGCTGGCCAAGGCCCGCGAGCTTGGGCTGGCCGTGATCGATGACGAGGAGGAGCTACTGCGGCTGTTCCGGGAAGCCGGGGTCTGGGATGAAAGCCCCGAGCAGCCCGAGCCTTGAGCCGCGCTTTCCGGGATCGCCCTCGGCGCTCTGCGTGTTGACAACCGGCCGCGAATCCTCTATCATCTAACTCACAAGACCGCGATTTCATTCCAATTGAATAGCCTCCTGATAAAGGGGAGTAGCTGTACAATAATGCCGTCAATACGAGTGTAGATTGCTCCGGTTTTATTGACACACAAGTGTTAGCGAGACCTTTATCCTGAAGCTTTGCCTGCCATTGGTCAGGCTGAGTTCGGGATGAAGGTCTTTTTTGCATACAGGCAAGTCCTCATCATTTAACAGGGAAAAGGGAGGGGAATAGCGGCATGATCGCTGAATATTTGTGGGTTCTTGTTGTTTTGGTTGCATTGGAAGGTCTGCTTGCCGCGGACAATGCCCTGGTGCTGGCCATCATGGTCAAGCATCTGCCGGAAAAGGACAGGAAAAAATCACTGTTCTACGGGTTGGCGGGAGCGTTTGTCTTCCGGTTCGCGTCTTTGTTCATCATCTCGTTCCTCGTGGATATCTGGCAGGTGCAAGCGATCGGCGCCGCCTACCTGCTGTTCATCTCTGTGAACCACATCGTCCGCAAGGCGCTCTCCAATCGCCGGTTAGCGAAGGAAGCGGTGGCGGCGACCGCGAAGATGCCGGATGTCAAGGAACCGAAGAAGGCGGGGCTGTGGATGACCGTGCTGAAAGTGGAGGTGGCGGACATCGCCTTCGCCATCGACTCCATCCTGGCGGCGGTAGCCATGGCGGTGGCATTGCCGCCGAGCGGCCTGCCCAGCATTGGGGGCATGGACGGCGGGCATTTTCTCGTGGTATTCGCCGGCGGTTTTATCGGGCTCATCATCATGCGCTTTGCCGCCAACTTCTTCGTCAAGCTGCTTCATTCCCGTCCCGGCCTGGAGATCGCCGCCTTCGTCATCGTCGGCTGGGTCGGGGTCAAGCTCGCCGTCGTTACACTGGCTCATCCGGATGTCGCGGTTCTGTCCGAGTCTTTTGCGCACAGCATGGCCTGGAAGCTGACCTTCTATGTTGTCCTCGTCGCCATCGCCGCGGCCGGATGGTTCCTGAGCAGCAAGAGCGAGCAGAAACCCGGCAAGGAAATGCGGGAGCAGTCGGAATGACCCGCGCCGCCGGGAGACGGCCTGATTTTTCTGATTTCTCGTTGACCGCAGCCTAGCAATCTCGTTATAATTAGGAGAGCATAAGGGGAGTAGCTTCCTACGGTAAAGTCGTCAGTTCGGATGCCTGTGGCATCCCGGCTTTATCGGCAACGCTTGACGTTGTTAGCAAGACCTTTGCCGTTTGACGGTAGAGGTCTTTTCTTATTGACTTTGGAGACAAGGACGCTTGCCGAGCCAAAAAACAAGATGGGAGTGGGAAACATGGATATCTTTTCGCTGAAATTCCTGAGCGCCCTCGTGTCGATCGTCCTCATGGATCTTGTCCTCGCGGGCGACAACGCGATTGTGATCGGAATGGCCGCGCGCAACGTGCCCAAAAAGATGCAAAAGCTCGTTGTCCTCCTGGGCATGTGCGGAGCGGTGCTCATTCGCGTATTGGCCACATTGGCTGTGGCTTGGCTGCTGGACCTGCCGGGACTCTTGCTCGTGGGTGGGCTGCTGCTGCTCGTGATCGCCTATAAGCTGATGACGGGCAAAGAAGAGCATGAGATCAAGGCGAAGGAGTCGCTGTGGGGAGCGGTCGGAACGATCATTCTCGCGGATGCGGCCATGGGCCTCGACAATGTGCTGGCGGTGGCCGGCGCGGCTCACGATAATTTTTGGCTTGTGATCATCGGGTTGTTGATCAGCATCCCCATCGTCGTCTGGGGAAGCACGCTGTTCATCAAACTGCTTGACCGGTTTAACTGGATACTCTACCTCGGCGCAGGAGTGATCGCCTTCACGGCCGCCAAGATGATCGCGGAAGAGCCGATTTTGAACGATATGCTCATCGCCGACGGCATCGGAAAATGGGTGTTTATCGCCGTGGTGGTCGTCTTGCTGATGGGGATCGGCTATTATCGCAGCACCCATTCGCGCAAGGACACGGAGATCGCCCATCACGCCTGATCGGCCTCGGTGATCATCTGGGTCATGGCAAGCTTTCCCGCGATCCGACCGGCGGACGATTTACTTCTCACCATGCAAAATGGACTGGCCTCCCCCGTGATGGAGTGCTTGCGGAATGCTGTGTGGGTCCGATCCTTTGCGGAGGGCTGTCTATGAAGACGATGAGAGAGCATTTTAATGAAGAGGCCGGAAGACATCAGTAGGACCATTTTCTGAATCAGATGGGAATGGCCGAGTTTTACGATGAAGTGGAGAAGCAGCTGACCAATTGCTCTCGGGCGCAAGATATCCTGGTCTTGGGCTGCGGGACAGTGCTTGACACTCTATTGGTTCTATACCCTGCTCAGCACCTTGAAGAGCCGATCTAAACGGCAAAGGCAGCACGAAGACTCCTGTAAAAGCAGTCCCGTTTCGCGAATTCCCAGGAATAGGCGTCTGAGGCTGAAACCGGGTCGAGCAGGTGAAGCCAGGTGAAACCGGGTGAAATAGAGGTAAAAATTACCGCAATTCTGAGACCGACAAGCTGCTGCGGCCAAACAAAGGTAGAAATTACCGCTAAATTCCTACAACGACATAAATTTGCCGGAATTTGCAAAAATAACGGTAAAAATCTCCTCTATTTTGTATTCAATAGGCTGTTTGGCTAAATAACGGTAAAAATTCCTCCTATTTCTATCGGGCGGTTCGGGCGGTCCGGGTGGTCACAAATGTGGGGTGGAGTTACGGTACTACTGTAGCAGCAAGCCTTGAGCAGGGTCCGGCAATCCCCCGAATCTTTATTTTGTGCCGCATCTGTACTTGGCAGCGAAGCAGTAGGCAAAGGCTGCACCCATGTCTTGATTGGGACCACAATGAAAAAGATAAAAATAATGCTTGCAATTGTCGGCATGGGCTGGTAGAATACATTCTTGTCACGACGAGAGCGACCCGGTTAAAGGGTCGGCAAGTCGGAGGCGAAGTTCTTTGAAAACTGAACAAATGAGTGAGATCATGTGCTGTCGTCACGATCGCTTTTGGCGGTTGGGACAACAAACAACACGCAAGTGTTAAAGTAATGAGCTTAAGTGAAACGATCTATAGCGCAACTTTTATGGAGAGTTTGATCCTGGCTCAGGACGAACGCTGGCGGCGTGCCTAATACATGCAAGTCG
>Ga0255334_1000362_pt1 | contig 40196 bp, 37 predicted proteins | sample EtOH5_35cm_T3_12_FD_202080 | JGI IMG/M metagenome (GOLD analysis project Ga0255334, IMG submission 202080) | Sandy soil microbial communities from University of British Columbia, Vancouver, Canada - EtOH5_35cm_T3_129 | ecosystem: Engineered > Artificial ecosystem > Sand microcosm > Unclassified ... | reverse complement strand
ACCTAGGGGTTCTCGGGCAGCCCCAGCCAGGCGTGCCAACCGGTGTGCAGCACCAGCCACGCGATGAGCCCGTAGCCGGCCTGGCCGGGCAGCAGCCCGTCGCCGGAGGCGAGGTCCGCCAGCCACTGCTCGTGGGCGGCGAGCGGCGTGCACGCGTCGACGTAGGGCACGTGGCGACGCCCGGCCACGTCGGCGAAGGCCGCCGACAGCTCGGCGAGCCGCTCGGCGTCGGCGGACGCGCCCGGCGGCGGGCCGACGACGAAGGTCGGCACCTTGTGGTGCTCGGCGACATCGAGCACGTTCGCGAGGTTGAGCCGGCTGCGCGCGGGAGACAGGCCGCCCGCCGCGTCCGCGCGACCGAGGCCGACGACGAGCCGGTTGTCGTCCCCCGGCGACCAGCGCCGTGACGCCTCGGCCTCCCAGCGCAGGCCTAGGCCGCTGGTGCCCTCGCCGGGCACCGCCAGCGTCAGGAACATCGGCGGCACGGGGGCGAGGGTGCGCGCCGCGACCCGTCCCACCCAGCCGATGCCCTTGGGGTCGCCGACACCCGCGACGAGCTCGTCGCCGACCACCACGATCCGCAACGGCCGCTCGGCCACGCCATCACCCCCGCGCCTTCGTCGTACCCGGAACCCGACCCCATCCTCCCAACGGAACCGCCCGGCCCCCGGCAGGCCACGCCCACGGGCCGTGACCGACGTGCCCCGCTGCGCCGAGTGCGCCCTCCGGCGCGGACATCAGCCGGAAGCCGCGAGGATGGCGGGTGGGCGACGGGCGCGTCAGCGGCGGAAGGAGGCGTCGAGCAGCTCCGCGTGCTGGGCGGCGTGAACCCTGGCCGAGCCGGCGGCCGTCGAGGCCGACTCCGGTCGCGACACGACGGACAGCGGTCGGCCGAGCACCTGCGGCGCGTGGAGCGAGAGGAACGCCCAGGCGCCCTGGTTCTGCGGCTCCTCCTGCACCCAGACGAGCTCCGCGCCGGGGTACGGGGCGAGCGCGACGCGGACGCCGTCCACGTCGAGCGGGTAGAGCTGCTCCACCCGGACGATCGCCGTGTGCCGGTCGCCGGTCCTGACGCGGTGTGCCAGCAGCTCCCAGTAGACCTTCCCCGAGCACAGCAGCACACGGTCCACGGAGCCGGCCTCCGCCGCGGCGAGCGGGTCGCCGATCACCGGCCGGAACGTGCCGGACGTGAAGTCCGCGACGTCCGAGGTGGCGGTCTTCAGGCGCAGCATCGACTTCGGGGTGAAGACGATCAACGGCCGGCGCGGCCGGTCGTACGCCTGGCGGCGCAGCAGGTGGAAGTACGAGGCGGGCGTGCTCGGCTGCGCCACCGTCATGTTGTTCTCGGCGGACAGCTGGAGGAACCGCTCGATGCGGGCCGACGAGTGGTCCGGCCCCTGGCCCTCGTAACCGTGCGGCAGGAGCATGACCACCGACGAGTGCTGGCCCCACTTCTGCCCGGCCGAGGAGACGAACTCGTCGGTGATGGTCTGCGCGCCGTTGACGAAGTCGCCGAACTGCGCCTCCCACAGCACCAGCGCGTCCGGCCGCTCGATCGAGTAGCCGTACTCGAACCCGAGGCCCGCGTACTCGGTGAGCGCCGAGTCGTACACCCAGAACTTCGCCTGGTCGCGCGAGAGGAACGACAGCGGCGTCCACTCGGCGCCGGTCTCGCGGTCGTGCAGCACCGCGTGCCGGTGGGCGAACGTGCCGCGGCGGGAGTCCTGGCCGGTCAGGCGCACCGGCGTGCCCTCGAGCAGCAGGGACCCGAACGCCAGCAGCTCGCCGAAGCCCCAGTCGATGTCGCCCTCGCGGCTCATCCGCTCGCGCCTGGCCAGCAGCTGGGTCAGCTTGGGGTGAACGGTGAACCCGGCCGGCGGCCGCGTGTGGGCGGCGCCGATCTTCGTCAGGACGTCGACGGGGACCGCGGTCCGCCAGCCGACCATGACGCCGGCGTCCTCGTGCTGTGCCTCGGGGCGCTCGAGGCCCGCCACCGTCTCGTCCTGCGCGTCGCCGGGCTTGTGGACGTCGCGCGTCTCCGCGAAGACGCGTTCGAGCTGAGCCTGGTAGTCCCGGAGGGCGTGCTCGGCCTCCTCGAGCGTGATGTCCCCACGGGCGACCAGGGACTCCGTGAAGAGCTTGCGCACCGACCGCTTCGCCTCGATGAGGTTGTACATCAGGGGCTGGGTCATCGACGGGTCGTCGCCCTCGTTGTGGCCGCGGCGGCGGTAGCACAGCATGTCGATCACGACGTCGCGGTCGAACTGCTCGCGGTACTCGAACGCCAGCTCGGCCACGCGCACGCACGCCTCCGGGTCGTCGCCGTTGACGTGGAACACCGGCACCTGCAGGCCCTTGACCACGTCGGTCGCGTACTGCGACGAGCGCGACGACTGGACACCGGTGGTGAAGCCCACCTGGTTGTTGACGATGACGTGGATGGTGCCGCCGGTGCGGTACCCACGGAGCTGGGCGAGGTTCAACGTCTCGTAGACGACGCCCTGGCCGGCGAAGGCTGCGTCGCCGTGGATGAGGATCGGCAGCACCGAGAAGCCGTCGCCGCCGAGGTCGATGCGGTCCTGCTTGGCGCGCACGATGCCCTCGAGCACCGGGTCGACCGCCTCGAGGTGCGACGGGTTGGCCGCCAGGTACACCTTGGTGGTGCGCCCCGACTCGGCGACGAAGGTGCCCTCCGTGCCGAGGTGGTACTTGACGTCGCCCGAGCCCTGGACGGTCGAGGGGTCGAGGTTGCCCTCGAACTCCCCGAAGATCTGCGCGTACGACTTGCCGGCGATGTTCGCCAGCACGTTGAGCCGGCCGCGGTGGGCCATGCCGATGCCGACCTGGTCGAGCCCGGCGTTCGCCGCCCGCGAGATGATCGCGTCCAGCAGCGGGATCAGTGACTCGCCACCCTCGAGCGAGAACCGCTTCTGGGCCACGTACTTGGTCTGCAGGAAGGTCTCGAACGCCTCGGCCGCGTTGAGCCGGCGCAGGATGCGGATCTGGTCCTCGCGCGGCGTGCGCGCGTGCCCGGCCTCGAGCCGCTCCTGCAGCCAGCGGCGCTGCCGCGGGTCCTGCAGGTGCATGTACTCGACGCCCACCGTGCGGCAGTACGAGTCGCGCAGCAGGCCCAGCACCTCGCGCAACGTCGCGCGCGACCTGCCGGTGAACCCGCCCGTCGGGAACGTGCGGTCGAGGTCCCACAGGGTCAGGCCGTGGTTCTGCACGTCGAGGTCCGGGTGCCTGCGCTGGCGGTAGGCGAGCGGGTCGGTGTCCGCCATCAGGTGGCCGCGCGAGCGGTAGGCGTGGATCAGCTCGAACAGCCGGGCGGGCTTGATCGCCTCGGTGTCGGGGTCGCTCGTGGCGTCCCGCACCCAGCGCACCGGCTCGTAGGGCACCTTGAGGGAGGCGAACACGCGGTCCCAGAAGCCGTCCTCGCCGAGCAGCTTCCTCCCGACGATCCGCAGGAAGTCCCCGGACTGGGCGCCCTGGATGATCCGGTGGTCGTACGTGCTCGTCAGCGTCAGCACCTTGGAGACGCCCATCGCGTTGAGGCGGTCCTCGGAGGTGCCGGCGAACTCCGCCGGGTAGTCCATGGCGCCGACGCCGAGGATCGTGCCCTGGCCCACCATCAGGCGGGGGACCGAGTGGACGGTGCCCAGCGTGCCGGGGTTGGTCAGCGAGATCGTCGTGCCCGCGAAGTCCTCGACGGTCAGCTTGCCGGCGCGGGCGCGGCGCACCACGTCCTCGTACGCGCTCCAGAAGCCGAGGAAGTCGAGCGACTCCGCGCCCTTGATCGACGGCACGAGCAGCTGGCGCGAGCCGTCGGCCTTCTCCATGTCGATCGCGATGCCCAGGTTGACGTGACCGGGCGTCAGCACCGCCGGCTTGCCGTCGGCGAGCACGTACGACGAGTTCATCACCGGCATGTCGGCGAGCGCCTCGACCGCGGCGAACCCGATCAGGTGCGTGAACGAGACCTTGCCACCGCGGCGGCGGGCCAGGTGGTTGTTGACGACGATGCGGTTGTCGACCAGCAGCTTGGCCGCCACCGTCCGCACGGACGTCGCCGTGGGGATCTCGAGCGACGCCTCCATGTTGGTGATCAGGCGCGCCGCGGGGCCCCGCAGCCGCTGCACCTCGTCGGCGCCCTCGGTACCCGGCGCGTGCAGCCGCGTCACGGGCACCTCGGCGTAGGGCGCGGTGGTGGGCTGGGCCTGCGCGACGGGAGACGTGCTGGCCGGGGGCTCCGGGCGCGGGGTCGCGGGGGCCGGGGGTGCGGCGACGGTGGCTGCCGCCGGCTCCGGCGCCGTGGCGCCAGGCTGCGCGGGAGCTGCCCGGGCGACGGGCGCGAAGGCGGGTGCGGGAGCGACGGCTGGTGCGGCAGCGGCACTCGCGGCAGCCTCGACCGTGGACTTGCGGGCCTCGGCGGCCTGCCCCTCGGGCGTCAGCGGCCGGTATCCCTCGAAGAAGTCCCACCACGCCGGGTCCACGCTCGACGGGTCCTTCCGGTACTGCTCGTACAGCTCGTCGACGAGCCATTCGTTGGCACCGAACTCTGCGCGCACCGAATCGGGGTCGGTCCTCTGCGCCACCGTGTCGCCCACTTCCCACCGCGGTCGGTCGACCGCGCCATCGCCGGATCTCTCGATCACAAGATTACGACCAAAGGTCCTCTGGTCCCGACGGGGAGCCGGGAGGTGGACAGATGGATCAGGTGATGTCGCGCCGGAAGGTCGTCAGGCGGCCGATCACGCCGAACACGGCGGCGTAGGCGAGGAGCACCAGCAGGCCGCCCCACCACGGCAGCAGCCTGCTCTCCTCGCCGGAGAAGCTGCTGAGGACCGACGCGCCGACCATGGCGTCGGCGGCCGCCACCTGGCCGGCGGGCACGGGCTCACTCCTTCGCGTGGGGGTTCGGGTCCTCGATCTCACCGGTCGTGGTCCGTCGTCGACGGCGGAGCGCCCCTCTCCTGGGGCAGCGTGATCCGCATGGTCGCCCCCGCCGTGGTGTCCGCCACCTCGATGCGCCCGCCGTGCAGCTCCACCGCCCAGCGGACGATCGCCAGCCCGAGCCCGGTGCCGCCGGTGGAGATCTGCCCGGTGACGGCGGGGGAGTTGCCGCGGACGAACCGCTCGAACACGTGCGCCCGGTCCTCCGGCGCGATCCCGGGCCCGTTGTCCGTCACGTCGATCTGCACCGACCGCCCGACGGGTCTCGCGACGAGCCGCACCACGTCACCGTGGGGCGAGTGCCGCACCGCGTTGTGCAGCAGGTTGGCCAGCACCTGGTGCAGCCGCTCCGGGTCCGCCGGAACCGTGAGGCCCGGCGGCGTGACGTCCACCTCGAACCGCACGCGCCGCGGACCGGCCACCAGCGAGGCCTCGTCGGCCGCCTGCCGCAGGAAGTCGCCGAGGCGCAGGTCCGTGACGTCAAGGGGCATGTCACCGGCCTCGAGCCGCGACAGGTCCAGCAGGTAGGTCACGAGCCGGCCGAGCCGCTCGGTCTGCGCGAGGGCCACCTGCATCGTCGCCGGGTCCGGCTCCACCACGCCGTCGACGACGTTCTCCAGCTGTGCCTGGAGCGCGGCGACGGGCGTGCGCAGCTCGTGGGACACGTTCGCGACGAGCTCACGGCGGAACGCGTCCGCCTGCTGGAGGTCGTCGGCCATCGTGTTGAACGCCTCGGCGAGCTGGCCCACCTCGTCGCGGCTCGTCGCGCGCACGCGCCGCGTGTAGTCGCCGTCCGCCATCGCCCGGGCCGCCGCGCGCATCTCCCGCAGCGGCGACGTCATGCCGCGGGCGAGGAGCTGGGTGACGACGAGCGACACGGCGATCGCCAACGGCAACGTCCACCGCGGCCCGAGGTGCCGGGACAGGCCGTACCAGGTGACGAAGGCCGCCAGCGTCACGGTCGCGGCGACGAGCACGCCCAGCTTGACCTTCAGGGAGCGGACCCGGTCCAGCGGCCGGATGTCCGGCAGCCGCTCGGACATCGGGCGGCGGTGCCGGGGCCCTCCCGCCGGCGTCATCCTTCGGAGGCGGCCTGCGCCTCGGCGTCGTCGGCCGGCGCGTCACCCACGGGCTCGAACGCGTAGCCGACGCCGTGCACCGTGCGGACCAGGTCCGCGCCGAGCTTGCGCCGCAGCGCCTTGACGTGGGAGTCGACCGTGCGGGTGCCGCTCGCGTCCACCCAGTCCCACACGTCGGCGAGCAGCTTCTCGCGCGTCAGCACGGTGCGCGGGACGGTGGCGAGCGCGACGAGCAGGTCGAACTCGGTGGGGGTGAGGTGCACCTCCTCGCTGCCGCGGTGGACGCGCCGCTGGGCGCGGTCCACGGTGACGTCGCCGACGACGAGCGGCGGGTCGGCCGCGAGGGCGTGGTCCGCCCTCGCGGCCGCGGCGGCGCGCTCCTGGCGGCGCAGCAGCGCCTTGGTGCGCGCGACGAGCTCGCGCATCGAGAACGGCTTGGTCATGTAGTCGTCGGCGCCCACGCCGAGGCCGATCAGCATGTCCGTCTCGTCGTCCCGCGCGGTGAGCATGAGCACCGGGACGGGCCGCTCCGCCTGGATCCGCCGGCACACCTCGAGCCCGTCGATGCCGGGCAGCATGACGTCGAGCACGACGACGTCGGGCTCCAGCCTCGACGCGGCCTCGACGCCGGCGAGCCCGTCGCCGACGGCCCGCACGGTCCAGCCCTCGGCCGAGAGCCGCTGCACGATCGCCTGGGCGATCGCCGGCTCGTCCTCGACGACGAGCACGGTCGTCGGGTTGTTCGCCATGGGGCCAGCGTGGCACAGCCCGGCGCAACCGGCGGGCCGACCGGAGCCGTCGGTCCGTATGATGGCGGGACCATGAGCGGCTCATCTAGCCGCCGGCACCCTTTGCAGGGCGGACGCACCGGTGCCGGCAGATCGTCGTTCCGCCCCTTCTCGCCGTGTGGTGACACGTGCTGAGCGAATGGCTCCTCGTCGGGCTCGGCGTGCTGCTGACCCTCGGCACCGCGGTCTTCGTCGCGGGTGAGTTCTCGCTCGTCACGCTCGACCCCGGCGCCGTCGAGTCCCGGGCGGGCGACGACCGCCCGGGCCGGCGGGTGCGGCACGCGGTGCGCACCCTGTCCACCCAGCTGTCCGGTGCCCAGGTGGGCATCACCGCGACGACGATCCTCCTCGGCTACACCACGCAGCCGGCCGTCGGTCGCCTGCTGTCCGGCTGGCTGGACGGCCCGGTCTCGTCGGGCCTCGCCACGGGCATCTCCGTGGCGGGCGCGCTGGTCCTGGTCAACGGGTTCTCGATGCTGGTGGGCGAGCTGGTGCCCAAGAACTTCGCGCTCGCGGCGCCGCTGGACACCGCGCGGGCGATCGCGCCGTTCCAGCTCGGCGTCACCACCGTGCTGGGGCCGCTGATCGCGTTCTTCAACGGCAGCGCCAACTGGCTGCTGCGCCGGTTCGGGGTGGAGCCGCGCGAGGAGCTGTCCGGCTCCCGCTCGGCGTCCGAGCTGGCCGCGCTGGTGCGCCGCTCCGCGGAGCAGGGGACGCTCGAGCAGTCGACCGCGACGCTGCTGACCAACTCGCTCGACTTCGCGGGACTGACCGCGGTCGACGTGATGACGGACCGGTTGCGCCTGGTCACGCTGCGCCTCGACGAGGTCGCCGCCGACGTGCTGCGCGTGGCGCGCGCCACCGGTCACTCCCGATTCCCCGTGATCCGGGAGTCCTCGGACGACATCGTGGGCGTGGTGCACCTGCGCCGCGCCGTCGCCGTGCCGTACGAGCGGCGCGGCGAGGTGCCCGTCGGCGCGCTGATGGTCGACGTGCCGCAGGTGCCCGAGACCGTGCACCTCGGCCCGCTGCTCCTGGAGCTGCGGGCCTCCGGCCCGCAGATGGCCGTGGTGGTGGACGAGTACGGCGGGACGTCGGGCGTCGTCACGCTCGAGGACGTCGTCGAGGAGCTCGTCGGCGAGGTGGCCGACGAGCACGACCGCGCCCGCGGCTCGGCCGCGCGCCGGCCCGACGGCTCGTGGGGCTTCCCCGGCGTGCTGCGGCCCGACGAGATGGCCGAGATCACCGGCCTGCGCGTGCCCGACGTGGGCCCGTACGAGACCCTCGGCGGGCTGGTGATGGCGCAGCTCGGCCGGATCCCGGTCGAGGGCGACGCCGTCGAGGTGGACGGCGTGCGGCTCGAGGTCGAGCGCATGGCGGGCCGCCGCGTGGAGGAGCTGCGGGTCCTGCGCGTCGAGGGGGCGGGGCAGTGAGCGCCTCCCTCGCCCTCGGCCTCGGGGTGCTGTTCCTGGCGGGCAACGCGTTCTTCGTCGGCGCGGAGTTCGCCGTCATCTCCGCGCGCCGCAGCTCGATCGAACCGCGGGCGGCGGCCGGGGACCGGCGCGCCCGCACGGTGCTGTGGGCGATGGAGCACGTCTCGCTGATGCTCGCGTGCGCGCAGCTGGGCATCACGGTCTGCTCGACGAGCCTCGGCCTGGTGGCCGAGCCGGCGATCGCCCGCGGCATCTCGGGGCCGCTGGAGTCCTTGGGGGTCAGCCCGTCGCTGACCCACCCCATCGCGTTCGTCGTCGCGATCGTGATCGTCGTCTACCTGCACGTGGTGCTCGGCGAGATGGTGCCGAAGAACCTCGCGGTCTCCGGGCCGGACCGCGCCGTCCTGGCGTTCGGCCCGCCGCTGGTGTGGCTCGCCCGGGTGGTGCGGCCCGTGATCGTCACCCTCAACTGGCTGGCCAACCACGCCGTGCGCGCCGTCGGTGTCGAGCCGCGCGACGAGGTCGCGTCCACGTTCACCGCCGAGGAGGTGCAGTCGATCGTCGAGCGGTCGGCCGCGGAGGGCCTGATCTCCGACGAGCACGGGCTGCTGTCCGGCGCGCTGGAGTTCTCCGACCGCACCGCGCGCGACGTGATGGTCCCGCTGTCCGGGGTGGTCGCCGTCGACGAGGCCGCGACGCCCGACGACGTGGAGCGCCTCGTCGGGCGCACCGGGTTCAGCCGCTTCCCGGTGCGGGACTCCGCCGGCGCGCTCGTCGGCTACCTGCACCTCAAGGACGTCCTGTACGCCGACGACGTCGCGCGCGAGCAGCCGGTGCCGCGCTGGCGCGTGCGCGCCCTGGCCGTCGTCGGGCCGGACGACGAGATCGAGGAGGCGCTCGCGGCGATGCAGCGCTCCGGTGCGCACGTCGCCCGGGTGGACGACGGCGGCGTGGCGGCCGGTGTCGTGTTCCTCGAGGACATCCTCGAGGAGCTCGTCGGCGAGGTGCGCGACACGATGCAGCGGGGGCAGATCCCGGACTGACCGTGACGCGCGGGTGACCGCCGGGTGTCCGTGGCGCGGACGGCGGATGTGACCTTGGTCCCATGCCATCGGCGTGTCGGTGCGGCGTGTCGGCCCGGATTGCCTGGTTCTGACCGGACGGACATCCGGCGGGGGGTTGGTCAGAGGCCCTCCTGGCCGTTATGGTTCCGTGACCAGGGGGCGGGATGAAACCGTTTGTCGGTTCCCCGCATGTCAGCCGAGCAGGTGCCAGGGACGTCAGCAGTCCCGGTGGACGGAGGTGCCGTGGGCGAGCTTCGCCGCGCGCAGCCCGCGTCCCGCCGCGCCCGCGTCCCCGAGGCCCACGCGGCCCCGCGGCGCCGAAGCCGCCTCGCCCGCTACGCCGGCCGCCTCGGCGTGCTCGCCGCCCTCGTCGGCGTCACCGTGGTGATCCCGGTCTCCCAGGCGGCCCTCGCGGACACCGGCATCCCCTCCGTCTTCGCCAGCCACGTCGCGCTGCCCTCGACCCTCGACGCGCTGACCGCGACCCCGCCGTCGCAGCGCCCGCCCGCCGCGCTCGTCTCCGCCGCAGGCGCGGCCGAGAAGACCGAGGTGACGCTCGAGGACGTCGAGCGGGTCTCCCGGTCCTCCGAGCGCGTGCTGATTCCCGGCTGCTCGGGCGAGCGCCCGGCGTCGGCCGAGAACGGTAGGCTCTCGGCTTCCGCGCTCTGCACCCTGTTCGACGGCCACACCCAGCTGCGGTCCGACGCGGCGGTGGCGCTCGCCGAGCTCAACGAGGCGTTCGTCAACCGGTTCGGCGCGGACCTGTGCCTCGCCTCCGGCTACCGCACCCTCGGCCAGCAGGCCGCCGTCCGCGCCCAGAAGGGCGGCCTGGCCGCCGCCCCCGGCGCGTCCAACCACGGCTTCGGGCTCGCGGTCGACTTCTGCCGGAGGGAGACCACGGGCGCGCGCTGGACGTGGCTCCTGGAGAACGGCCCGATCTTCGGCTACGAGGTGCCGGGCTGGGCCCGGCCCGGCGGGAACGGACCCACCGAGCCGTGGCACTGGGAGTTCACCGAGGCCGTCAAGGCCGACGGCAACTACTTCGACTGATCCCGCCCCGCCGGTGCAGGCGGTCAGCGGAAGGTCAGGCCCCAGGTGAGCGTGTGGCTCGCGCCGGGGGCGAGGTGCACCAGGTCGTCGCCCGTGCGGAAGGCGTCCGCGGCGCACGTCATGGGCTCGGCGGCCACCGCGGTCCGCGCGATCGACGGGACCTCGTCGGCGGTGCACACCTGCCAGGCCTTCGCGGCGCCGTCCGCCCACAGCGCGGTCGTGCGGCCGTCCGGCCGGCCGAGCTCGAGCCAGGACAGGCCGTCGGCGTCGCGCACCAGGTCCACCCAGGCGTCGTCGTAGGCGTGGCCGGCCAGGAGCACGGGGGCCCGCAGGTCGAACCCGTTGCTCACCGGCTCGGTGCCGGTCGGCAGCAGCCGGTTGTCCACCGTGACGTGGCGGTTGGCGTCGACGCGCAACGTGCACTCGTCGAGCGTCGCGCCGCCGGTGGCGAGCCAGGGGTGCGTGCCCGTGCCGTACGGCGCGGTGGTGTCGCCCGCGTTGGTGCCGGTGATCGTCGCGCGCAGCCCGGAGCCGGTCAGCGAGTACGTCACGGTGATCCGGACCGGCCACGGGTAGCCGACGGTCGGGACGATCTCGTGCTCGAGCTGGACCGTCGAGCCGTCGTCCGACACCCCGGAGCTCGCGAACCGCACGTGCGTGACCAGGCCGTGCAGCGCGGTCTGCCGGCCCGGCTCGGTCAGGGCCAGCTGGTAGACGGTGTCCTCGTACTCGTACAGGCCGTTGGCCAGGCGGTTCGGCCACGGCGCGAGCGTCGTCCCGGAGAAGGCGGGGGCCATCACGGCCTCGTCGTACGGCCGCACCACGTCGACGCCGCCGACGCGGTAGACGCGCAGCGAGGCACCGACCTCCGCGACCACCGCCTCCTGCTCGCCGTGCTTCAGGTGGTACTGGGCGCCACTGGGTGGGTGAGTCACCCGAGCACCGTACCTGCCCCGCGCATGGGACCTTCACACGCCCGTCACCCGATCGTGGGCGCCCCGGGGCCGCCGGGGTGAATCCGGGGCGGGCAGGTGCGGGGGTGCCCTAGGTTCGCACCGATCACGCGACGGTGGCAGACGGTCCGCGAGGTGCTGAAGTGTCCCTAGACGGTGCTCTGATCGTGGAGCGCGAGGTCCGCGAGCTGGTGCGCCGGCGCGGCCTCGATCCCGCACGCGACCCCGACGGCGTGCGTGCGCTGGTCGCCGCCGCCATCGCGGACTACGACGAACGCGCGGCGCTCGGCACCGTGCCGCGCCTCGACGACGCCGCGGCCGTCCACCGGCAGGTGGTGGACGCGGTGGCCGGGCTCGGCCCCCTCCAGCGCTACCTCGACGACCCGTCGGTCGAGGAGGTCTGGGTCAACTCGCCCACCGCGGTGTTCGTCGCACGCGGCGGCGTCGCCGAGCTGACCACCACGATCCTGTCCGAGGAGCAGGTGCGTGACCTCGTCGAGCAGATGCTCAAGGCGTCCGGGCGCCGGCTGGACCTGTCCTCGCCGTTCGTCGACGCCACCCTGCCCGGCGGCGAGCGGCTCCACGTGGCGATCCCCGACGTCACCCGACGCCACTGGGCCGTCAACATCCGCAAGCACGTGGTCCGCGCCTCCACGCTCGACGACCTCGTCGCCCTCGGCTCGCTGCCCCACCAGCCGGCTGCGTTCCTCGCCGCCGCGGTGCGCGCGGGGCTGAACATCCTCGTCTCGGGCCAGACGCAGGCGGGCAAGACCACCATGCTCAACGCGCTGGCGGGCGCCATCCCCGTCCGCGACCGGGTGATCAGCTGCGAGGAGGTCTTCGAGCTGCGCCTCGCCGCACGCGACTGGGTGGCGCTCCAGTGCCGGCAGCCCAACCTCGAGGGGACGGGCGAGATCCCGCTGCGCAGGCTGGTCAAGGAGGCGCTGCGGATGCGGCCCAGCCGGCTGCTCGTCGGCGAGGTGCGCGAGGCCGAGGCGCTGGACCTGCTCCTGGCCCTCAACGCCGGGCTCCCCGCGATGTGCACGCTGCACGCCGGCTCCGGCCGCGAGGCCCTGACCAAGCTGTGCACGCTGCCGCTCCTCGCCGGCGAGAACGTCACCGCCGGGTTCGTGGTCCCCACGGTGGCGTCAGCGGTGGACCTCGTCGTGCACCTCGACCTGGACCACGCCGGGCGCCGGGCGGTGCGCGAGGTGCTGGCCGTCCCGGGGCGCGTCGAGGCGGGTGTGGTGGAGACGGCCGAGCTGTTCGGCACGCGCGGCGGGCGGCTGGTGCGCGGCGACGGGTTCCCCCCGCACGCGGAGCGGTTCGCGCGCGTGGGCGTCGACGTCGCGTCGCTGCTGCGGGCGGGGGTGTAGGGCGTGGGCGTGCTGCTCGGGCTGCTGCTGGGCGCGGGCCTGGCGTGCGTCTGGTGGTCGTTCTGGCCCTCTGCCCCGCGGCGCACGGCGGGCCCACTGGCCGGCCACGTGCGCGACACCCTCGCCCAGGCGGGGGTGGTGGGCGTCGGGCCCGGGGCGCTGGTGCCGGCGGGGCTCGCCGGGGCGCTCGTCGTCGGCTGCCTGGCGCTGCTCGCCGTGCCGGTGCCCGCGGTCAGCCTCGTCGCCGCCCTGTTCGGCGCCGCGCTGCCGTGGCTCGCGCTGCGCGGGCGCGCGCGGCGGCGGGCCCGGCGGCTGCGGGCGCTCTGGCCGCAGGTGGTCGACGACCTCGCGTCGGCCGTGCGCGCCGGGCTGTCCCTGCCGGAGGCGGTGGCGGCGCTCGCCGAGCGGGGTCCCGACGAGCTGCGCGCGCCCTTCGCGGCGTTCGCCGTCGACTACCGCGCGTCGGGCCGGTTCGGGGACAGCCTCGACGCGCTCAAGGACCGCCTCGCGGACCCGGTGGCGGACAGGATCGTCGAGGCGCTGCGGCTGACGCGCGACGTGGGCGGCACCGACCTCGGGCGGCTGCTGCGCACGCTGTCCGCCTTCCTGCGCGAGGACCTCGCGACGCGCGGCGAGCTCGAGGCGCGCGCCTCGTGGACGGTCAACGCCGCGCGGCTGGCGGTCGCCGCGCCGTGGGTGGTGCTCGCGACGCTCGGCAGCCGGCCGGAGGCGGCGGCCGCGTACCGGACGCCCGCCGGGTTCCTGGTGCTGCTGGCGGGCGGCGGGTGCTCGGCGGTCGCGTACTGGTTGATGCTCCGCGTGGGGCGGCTGCCCGACGAGCCGCGGGTGCTCCGGTGAACGCCTCGGGGGCCTTTGCGGGCCTCCTGCTCGGCGTGGGCCTGGTGCTGCTCCTGGCGCACCGCACGGCGCGCCGGCCCACCCTCGACCGGCGCCTCGCGCCGTACCTGCGGCCGCGGCGCACGTCGTCGTCCTTGCTCGCGCCGGCTACGCCCCTGGTGGGTGTCGCGCGGCTGGCGGCGCCGTTCCTCGCCGACGCGGCCCGGCTCGTCGGGCGGCTGGGCAGCCCCGCCGAGGAGCTGCGCCGGCGGCTCGTGCGCGCCGGGCGCGCCGAGACGGTGGAGCAGTTCCGGCTGGGGCAGGTGGCGTGGGGCGCGGCCGGCCTGGCCGGCGGGCTCGCGCTCGCGCTGCTGCTCGGCGCCACCCGCGGCGGTGCACCGGCCGCGCTGGCGGCGTTGGTGCTCGTCGTCGGCCTGCTCGCCGTCCTCGCGCGCGACCGGCTGCTGACGCACGAGGTGCGCCGCCGCGAGTCCCGCCTGCTCGCCGAGCTGCCGACCGTCGCCGAGCTGCTCGCGCTCGCCGTCGGCGCGGGGGAGGGCGCGGCCGGCGCGCTGGAGCGGGTGGCCGCCGCGACGCGCGGGTCGCTGTCCGACGAGCTGCGGGCGACCCTCGCCGACGCCCGCGCCGGCGCGCCCCTGACGGCCGCCCTCGACCGGCTGGCCGACCGCACGGGCCTGCCCGCGCTGCGCCGGTTCGCCGAAGGCGTGGCCGTGGCCGTCGAGCGCGGCACACCGCTGGCCGACGTGCTGCGCGCCCAGGCGCAGGACGTGCGCGCCGAGGGGCGCCGCGCGCTGATGGAGGCCGGCGGGAAGCGGGAGATCGCGCAGATGGTGCCGGTGGTGGCGCTGATCCTGCCGGTGACCGTGCTGTTCGCCGTGTTCCCCAGCGTGGTGGTGCTGCGGGTGGGGCTGTGAGGACGTTGCCGGCGCTGGGCCGGCGGGGAGGGGCTGGAGATGGTGGACGTGCTGGTCAGGCGCCTGCGGGCACATGGTGGGGACCGCGGCGACGTGCCCGGATGGGTCCTGGTGACGCTCATGACCGCGGGGTTGGTGACAGTGCTGTGGGCGGTGGCGGGTCCGGCGCTCGTGGACGTCTTCGAGAGCGCGATCTCCTCGGTGGTGCCGGCCTCGCAGTAGGCCCGCCCTCGCGCCAGCGCGGGGCGGCCGTCGTGGACTTCGTGCTCGTCGGCGGGCTGGTCACCGTGCTGTTCGTCGGCGTGCTCCAGCTGACCCTCACGCTCCACGTGCGCAACACGCTGGTCGACTGCGCCGCGCAGGGGGCCCGCTACGCGGCCGCGGCGGGGCGCGCGCCGTCCGACGGCGTCGCGCGCACCGGAGCGCTGGCCGCCGCCTCGCTGTCGGCCGCGTACGCGGGCGAGGTCGCGGCCGCGCGCACCGTGGTGGACGGGCTGGACGTCATCGAGGTCACCGTCACCGCGCCGCTGCCGGTGCTCGGGCTGCTCGGGCCCGCCGGCGCGCTGACCGTGCGCGCCCACGCGCTGGTGGAGGACCCGTGACGGGCGGCGCGCGTGCTGCGGTCGCCCTGCGCGCGAGGCTCGACGGGCGGCCCGGCGACTCGGGCAGCGCGCTCGTCGAGTTCCTCGGGCTCGCGCTCGTGCTCCTGGTGCCGCTCGTCTACCTGGTCCTGGTGCTCGGGCGGCTCCAGGCGGCGACGTTCGCCGCGGAGGGTGCGGCCCGCGAGGCCGCGCGGGTCTTCGTCGCGTCCGACGAGCCCGCGGGCGCTACCCCGCGCGCGCTGGCCGCCGCCGGGCTCGCCTTCGCGGACCAGGGGTTCGGCGACGACCCCGCGGACGCGGTCTCGATCGCGTGCTCCGCCGCCTGCCTGACCCCCGGCTCGGAGGTGACGGTCGGTGTGCGGATCGAGGTGCCGCTGCCGTTCGTCCCGCCGTTCGTGCGCGACGCCGTCCCGTTGTCGATCCCGGTCGCGGCGCGCCGCACCGCCTCTGTCGAGGAATACCGGGAGGCGCCGTGACCCGCCGATCCCCCCGCGGTTCGGTGAACCCTGCGTCGTGGATCACGACGCGGGGTTCACCGAACCGGGTGGGTGACGAGGGGCAGCTCGCGATCCTCGTCATCGGGTTCGTGGCGATCGCGCTCGCGCTGGTGACCGTCGTCGCCTCGGCGACCTCGGTCCACCTCGAGCGCGTGCGCCTCGCGGCCCTCGCGGACCTCGCCGCCCTGGACGCGGCGGACACCGCCGCCGACGCCGCCTACTACGCGCCGGGCGGCGCGGGCGGCCCCGGCGAGGCGGCGCTCCCCGATGCGCTGTCCGACGAGGCCGTGGCCGCCACCGTCGCGAGCTACCTCGCCGAGAACCCCGACCCGGCGGCCCGCTGGGACGAGGTGCGCGTCCTGGAGGCGGGCGCCCCCGACGGCCGGACGGCGCGCGTGCGGCTCGGGGCCGTGGTGCGTCCCGCGTTGATGTCCTGGGTCCTGGCGCCGTTCACCGACGGCATCGCGGTCGAGGCGGCCTCGTCGGCCCGCGCCTGGTAGCGACCCTGGCGACGCGAGGCCTGCCGACCGCCCGCGGACTGCCCGCGGCGTGGGTCCGCGCCGCGCGGGTTGCGGGCGGGACGGGGAGCGACCGCCGGGACGGGGACCACCGCGCGGCGGGGCGCCTGCGGGCCGGCCAGCCCGGTCACCGTGGCGTCGCCGGGCACCACGTGCCGGGGCTCGGCGGTGATCTTCGCGGCGCGGGTCAGGGTGCGGACGTCGGCGCGCTGCTCGGGGAGCATCAGCGTGACGACCACCCCGGCGGCGCCGGCGCGGGCGGTGCGGCCCGAGCGGTGCAGGTACGCCTTGTGCTCGGCGGGCGGGTCCACGTGCACCACGAGCTCGATGTCGTCCACGTGGATGCCCCGGGCGGCGATGTCGGTGGCGACCAGGACGTTCGCCGCCCCGGAGCCGAACGCGGCGAGGTTGCGCTCGCGCGCCGACTGGCTGAGGTTGCCGTGCAGGTCCACGGCGGCGATGCCCTCGGCCATCAGCTGCTTGGTCAGCTTCTTCGCCTGGTGCTTGGTCCGCATGAACAGCAGCCGGCGCCCGGTGCCACCGGCGAGCTGGCGCACCACCTCGCTCTTGGCTGCGACGTCGGCGACGGCCAGCACGTGGTGCGTCATCGCCGCGACCGGGGACTCCGCGGAGTCGACCGAGTGCTCGACGGGCTTGGTCAGGTAGCGCTTGACCAGCGCGTCCACGCCGTTGTCGAGCGTCGCGGAGAACAGCAGGCGCTGCCCGCCGCGCGGCGTGCGGTCCAGGATGCGCTTGACGCCGGGCAGGAAGCCGAGGTCGGCCATGTGGTCGGCCTCGTCGAGCACGGTCGTCTCGACGCCGTCGAGGGTGAGCAGCCGCTGGTTGAGGAGGTCCTCGAGCCGGCCGGGGCAGGCGACGACGACGTCGACCCCCGCGTCGAGCGCGGCGACCTGCTTGTTCTGGGAGACGCCGCCGAAGATCGTCGTGGTGCGCAGGCCGAGCGTCGCCGCCAGCGGGGCGAGCGTCGCGTCGATCTGGGTGGCCAGCTCGCGGGTGGGGCACAGCACCAGGCCGCGCGGGCGGCGCCGGCCCGACGAGCGCCCGCCGGCGAGCCTCAGGACGAGCGGCAGCGCGAACGCCAGCGTCTTGCCGGAGCCGGTGCGGCCACGGCCGAGGACGTCACGGCCCGCGAGGGAGTCGGGGAGCGTCGCGGTCTGGATGGGGAACGGTGCGGTGATGCCCTGACCCGCGAGGCGGGTGACGAGGGCGGTGGGCACGCCGAGATCGGCGAAGGAGGTCATGGGAAGCCTTTCGGACGACCGCGGCGCAGGGGCCGCGGTCAACTGGGGAGGTCGGGGTCGTGGGTCCGCCGCGCGAGCGACCGGCCGTTCCGCACCCCTTAGGGCCGTGCGGGCACGGCCGGACCAGGGCGACGAAGGGGGGCTCGGGGGAGATCTCCACGACGCGGGGCGCGGCGACATGCGGCGCCCTCAGGGGACAAGGGTCTCACACTCCGGCGTCGGCGCTGCTCCGGGGCCCGCGCCCCGCATTCCTCCCCGGCCCCCGCCGATGCCGAGAATGTGAGCTCTGGGTCGTGATCCACGACGGAGACCTCACATTCTCGCGTGGGTGGACGGGGAGGGGCCAGGCGCGGCAGGGGGCCGGAGGAGGAGCGGCCGGTACCCTGGTCCGTCGTGGCCACCACCGACTTTCCCACCGAGATCCGCGAGCTGCGCAGCACGCTGGAGACCATCCGCGCGGTGAGCGACCCGACGGTGCTCAAGGCGCGGATCGCGGACCTCTCCGAGCAGGCCTCCGTCCCCAACCTGTGGGACGACCCGGAGCGCGCCCAGCAGGTCACCAGCCGGCTGTCCGCGGTGCAGGCGGAGCTGGACCGCGTGGACCGGCTGCGCGGGCGGATCGACGACCTCGAGACCCTCGTCGAGCTGGCCACCGAGGAGGTGGACGCGGACACCCTCGCCGAGGCGGAGGCCGAGCTGGTCAGCATCCGCAAGGACCTGGGCGAGCTGGAGGTCCGCACGCTGCTGGCCGGCGAGTACGACCAGCGCGAGGCCGTGGTCACGATCCGCTCGGGCGCGGGCGGCGTCGACGCCGCCGACTTCGCCGAGATGCTGCTGCGGATGTACCTGCGCTGGGCGGAGCGCCACGGCTTCCCGACGAAGGTGCTGGACACGAGCTACGCGGAGGAGGCCGGCATCAAGTCGGCGACGTTCGAGGTCAAGGTGCCCTACGCCTTCGGCAACCTGTCCGTCGAGGCGGGCACGCACCGGCTGGTGCGGATCAGCCCGTTCGACAACCAGGGGCGGCGCCAGACGAGCTTCGCGGCGGTCGAGGTGATCCCGCTGATCGAGCAGACCGACCACATCGACATCCCGGACACGGACATCCGCGTCGACGTGTTCCGCTCGTCGGGCCCCGGCGGGCAGTCCGTCAACACCACCGACTCCGCGGTGCGGATCACGCACCTGCCCACGGGCATCGTGGTGTCGATGCAGGACGAGAAGTCCCAGATCCAGAACCGCGCCGCCGCGATGCGCGTGCTCCAGTCCCGGCTGCTGCTCCAGCGTCAGCACGAGGAGGACGCGAAGAAGAAGGAGCTCGCCGGCGACATCAAGGCGAGCTGGGGCGACCAGATGCGCTCGTACGTGCTGCACCCGTACCAGATGGTCAAGGACCTGCGCACCGAGTACGAGGTGGGCAACCCTGCCGCCGTCTTCGACGGGGACATCGACGGGTTCCTCGAGGCGGGCATCCGCTGGCGCCGCTCGTCGGCCAACGCCGGCAAGACCGGCAGCGACTAGTCGGGCATTTGGGGCACCACGGGCACCTGAGGGGTGAGGTGGGGCAGCCGAGTCGCCGCGCGCGGCGTGTCCTGCCCCGCGGTCCCAGGTGCCGTTCGTAGCCTCGAACCGGCCCGCAGAGTGCGGGCGGTCGCGTTGCGCCCGAGAGGGGGCAGGAGCGGCCGACGAGCCGGACGAGGTCATGTGATCCGCTTCGAGAACGTCACCAAGGTCTACGCCCGGGGTGCACGCCCCGCGCTGGACCGGGTGAACCTGGACGTCGAGCGGGGGGAGTTCGTGTTCCTCGTCGGCGCCTCGGGCTCCGGCAAGTCCACGTTCCTGCGGCTCTGCCTGCGCGAGGAGCGCGCCAGCGCGGGCCGCGTGTGGGTGGCGGGCAAGGAGCTCGGGACGCTGTCGAGCTGGAAGGTGCCGCACCTGCGCCGGAGGATCGGCGCGGTGTTCCAGGACTTCCGCCTGCTGCCCAACAAGACGGTGTTCGAGAACGTCGCGTTCGCGCTCCAGGTGATCGGCAAGCCGCGGCACCACATCCTCACCACCGTCCCGGACGTGCTGGACATGGTGGGCCTGGCAGGCAAGGAGAAGCGGCAGCCCCACGAGCTCTCGGGGGGCGAGCAGCAGCGCGTTGCGATCGCCCGGGCGTTCGTCAACCGGCCGGACATCCTGCTGGCCGACGAACCCACGGGCAACCTCGACCCGACCACGTCGCTGGGCATCATGCGGCTGCTGGACCGGATCAACCGCACCGGCACCACGGTGGTGATGGCGACGCACGACGACGAGATCGTCGACCAGATGCGCAAGCGAGTCGTCGAGCTCGAGACCGGCACGATGGTCCGCGACCAGTCGCGCGGCGTCTACGGATCGGACCGGTGACGGCGTGAGGCTCAGGTTCATCTTCGGCGAGATCGGGCTCGGCCTGCGCCGCAACATGTCGATGACGATCGCGGTCATCCTCGTCACGTTCGTCTCGCTGACGTTCGTCGGCGTCGCGGCCCTGCTCCAGTCGCAGATCGACAAGATGAAGGACGACTGGTACGACAAGGTCGAGGTCAGCGTCTTCCTCTGCCCGCGCAACTCGACGGCGCCCACGTGCGCCGGCGGCGAGGTGACGGCCGAGCAGCTGGACGACGTGCGGGCGGCGCTCGACGCTCCCGAGGTGGCGCCGTTCGTCGACACGATCGACTTCGAGTCGCGCGATGAGGCGTTCGCCTCGTTCCAGGAGCGCTACGCGGGCCAGTTCTGGGCGGGCATGGCCACGGCGGAGGACATGAACTCCTCCTTCCGCATCAAGCTGACGGACCCCACCAAGTACCAGGTGATCGCCGACGTGGTGGCCGGCCGGCAGGGCGTCGAGAACGTCCAGGACCAGCGGCAGCTGTTCGACCGGCTGTTCCTGGTGCTCGACCGCGCGACGCTGCTCTCGGTGGGGCTCGCGGCCGTGATGCTGCTCGCGGCGGTGCTGCTGATCACCACGACGATCCGGCTCTCGGCGATCTCCCGCCGGAAGGAGACGGGGATCATGCGGCTCGTCGGCGCCTCGAACCTGTTCATCCAGCTGCCGTTCATGCTGGAGGGCGCGATCGCCGCCTCGGTGGGCGCCGGGCTGGCGGTGCTGGCGCTGTGGCTGGCGGTGAAATATCTCGTCGCCGACTGGCTGGGCCAGTCCGTGGGCTGGATCCCGTACGTCGGCACGGCCGACGTCGCGACCGTCGCGCCCGTCCTCGTCGGCGTCGCCATCCTCCTGGCGCTGACCAGCTCCCTGGTCACCCTCAACCGCTTCACGAAGGTGTGACGTGAACCGTACCCGGAGGCTGACGGCCGGCACCCTCGCGGTGGTGCTCCTGGTGCTCGGCGGCGTGGGGCAGTCGGCCTCCGCCGACGACCTGTCGCATCGGCGCCAGCAGGCCGAGGCGGCCCTCGACGCCAACGAGAAGACGGCCGAGGCGCTCGAGGCGGCGCTCGAGGAGCTCTCCGGCGACCTGGCCGTCACGGCCGCGGAGCTGCAGAAGATCGAGCAGCAGATCCCGGCGGCGCAGGCGAAGCTCGATGCGGCCAACGCGGTGCTCGACGAGGCGCTGCGCGAGCAGCAGGTCATCGCCGCCCAGCTCGCCGACGCGCAGGCCCAGGAGCAGGTGCTCGGCCAGCAGATCGCGGACGGCGACGCCAAGCAGGAGGAGATCCGCCTGGCGATCGGCCAGCTCGCCCGGCAGGCCTACCGCAGCCAGGGTGACGTCACCGGTCTGGAGGTGATCCTCGACGCGGAGGACGCCGAGGACTTCGTCGACCGCTACGCGATGCTCAACGCCGCCCAGCGCACGCAGGAGGAGGTGTTCGGCGAGCTGGCGGACCTCGAGTCCGCCAACCGCAACTCCGCCGCGCGGCTGGAGGCGGTCCGGGGCAAGGTCACCGACCTCAAGGTGGAGGCCGACGAGCAGGTGGCGATCGCCGAGGAGGCCCGCAAGACCGCCGAGGCGGCCACCGCCGAGCTGGACCGGCTGCGCCAGGAGCAGGCGTCCAGGAAGACGTCGATCGAGGGGAGCATCGAGCAGGCCAAGGCCGACCTGATCGAGGTCGACAAGGCCAAGGCCGAGCTGGACGCCGAGCTGGCCGCGATCGTCGAGGAGCAGCGCCGGCTCGCCGCGCTCCAGAAGAGCACCGCGCGCCCCGGCCAGGCGCTGCCGGGAGCCTGGTTCGCCAACCCGACGGCCACGGCGCCGATGTACGTGACCAGCGAGTACGGGATGAGGTTGCACCCGGTGCTCGGGTACTACCGGCTGCACGCGGGCATCGACCTGCGCGACTACTGCGGCCAGCCCGTCTACGCGGGCCGCGACGGCGAGGTGCAGTGGACCCGCTACCGCTCCGGCTACGGCAACCAGATCATGGTCGACCACGGCTGGGTGGACGGGAAGTCGCTCATGTCCAGCTACAACCACCTGACGCGGTTCAACACGAGCGCCGGCGCGTGGGTGACGGCCGGTCAGCTGATCGGCTACGCGGGCAACACGGGCACGTCCTCGGCGTGCCACCTGCACTTCGAGGTGTACATCAACGGCGCGACGGTGAACCCTAGGCCGTATCTCGGGCTCTGACGCTGCGGGGAGGAGGACGCCATGACGGCGTCGGTACGTTCGGTGTTCGTGGTGGCGGCAATCGGCGGGCTGGAGCTGGTGGGCCGGCCGGAGGTCACCCACGGCTGGTACGAGCAGAGCGCGCTGAAGGGCATGTCCGTGGGTGCGCTGGCGGCGCACCTCGCGCGGCAGATCCACCGGGTGCCGGAGGTGCTGGCCAACCCGGTGCCCGACGAGCGTCCGCTGAACGTCGTCGAGCACTACACGCGTTCGGCCTGGGTGACGGCGGGCGCGGACGACGAGCCCAACGTGGCGATCCGCGAGCGCGCCGCCGAGAACGCCGCGATCGGCCACGCCGAGGTGTACCTGCGCGCGCAGGACTCCCTGACGGCGGTGCGGGCGGCGCTCCCGTCGGAGCCGGTGGACCGGGTGGTGCGCCCGCCCTGGACGGCGTGGAACCTCTCGCTGGACGACTACCTGCGCACCCGGCTGATCGAGATCGTCGTCCACAGCGACGACCTGGCGGTCAGCGTCGGCGTGGACCCGCCGGACTGGCCCGACGAGGTGGTGGCGCCCGTGCTCGGCGTGCTGACCACCCTCTCGCTGCGCCGCCACGGCGTCCCGGCGCTGCTGCGCACGCTGAGCCGCGCGGAGCGCGCGCCCGCGGACGTCTCCGCGTTCTGAGTCGTCCGTGCCTCACGGCGGCGCGCCCTTGTAGGCTCGTCGGTCGGTCCGACTCGCGACGACACCAAGGAGGGGCGTGATGGCCAGGCCGACCGGGCGCAGCCTGATCGCCTCGAACCGCAAGGCGCGCCACGACTACGTCATCGAGGACGTGTTCGAGGCGGGGATCGTGCTCATGGGCACCGAGGTGAAGGCGTTGCGCGACGGCCGCGCGAACCTCACCGACTCCTGGTGCGAGATCGAGGGTGGTGAGGCGTGGCTCCACGGCATGCAGATCCCCGTCTACGGGATGGGCTCGTGGACCAACCACGCGCCGCGGCGCAAGCGCAAGCTGCTGCTGCACCGCGAGGAGATCGCACGGCTCTCGCAGCGCAGCCAGGACAAGGGCCAGACGATCGTGCCGCTGGCGCTGTACTTCCTCGACGGGAAGGCGAAGGTGGAGATCGCGCTGGCTCGCGGCAAGAAGGAGTGGGACAAGCGGCAGACCCTGCGCGAGCGGCAGGACACCCTGGAGGCGCAGCGGGCGATCAGCGAGCGGCGCGACCGGTGAGGCGCCGCCACTTCGGTGGTTCCCTGCGAGATCGGTGCATCGATGCACCGATCCGGCATCGAAGCACCGACCTGGTGGGAGCACTCGGCCGGATCGGCGCGGTTCTGGCCGGGGTCGCGGTCCTTGTCGGCTCGTCCGTGGGTCTGGCGGGTTCGGCGGCGGCGGGTACGGGCACGACGAGCGTGGGGGACCAGACGTCGGGGCGGGAGATCACCCGGTACGACGTGACGGCGACCCTCGACGCCGACGGTGTGACGCACGTGGAGATCGACCTCGACTTCGACTTCGGCGACGACCCGGGGCACGGCCCGTACCTGTCGTTCGTCAGGCGCCAGCGGTACGACGACGAGCGGGACCGCCTGTTCGAGTACTCCGAGATCCACGTGACCAGCCCGTCCGGGGCCCCGGCGCAGGTGAACCGCGAGGACGACCCGTGGGCGATCGTGCTGCGGATCGGCGACGAGGACGTCGACGACGTCTCGGGTGTCCAGCGCTACGTGGTCGGCTACACCGTGGACGGGTGGGTCAACCCGGCGGGTGCCCAGCACTCGGGCGACGAGCTGTACTGGAACGTCATCGGCAGCGGCTGGACCATCCCCCTGTCGGGGCTCAGCCTCGAGGTGACCGGCCCCGCGGCGCCCGAGGGTGCGGTGTGCTTCGCGGGGCCGTACGGGGTGACCACGCCGTGCACGTCGGCGCGGGTGGTGGGCGGCGAGGCGCGGTTCTCGCAGGACCTGCTCTCCTGGGGCGACCAGTGGACCGCCGTGACCGGCTGGCCCGGCGGCACGTTCGACTCCGAGCCGATCCTGGTGCCCAAGTTCGAGGCGGCCGCGCCGCTCGACCCCGCCGGCGTCGGTGGCGGGGTCGCCGGTGCACTGCTGCTCGGCGGCATCGGCCTGGCGGCCGTGCGCGTGCGCCGGGTGGGCCGCGACCAGGAGTACCTCGGCCTGACGCCGGGCCTGCGCCCCGCCGGGGGCCAGCAGCCGCTCGTCGGCCCGCGACGCAAGTCGGCGCTGTCGGTGCAGTTCGCGCCTCCGGAGGGTGCGCGGCCGGGCGAGATCGGCACGCTGGTCGACGAGCGCGCCGACCCGATCGACGTCACCGCGACGCTCGTCGACCTCGCCGTGCGCGGCTACCTGCGCATCGAGGAGGTGCCGCGCAGCAACCCGAGGAAGAAGCCGAAGGACTGGACCCTGGTCCGGCTCCGCGAGCCCGACCCGTCGCTGCTCGACTTCGAGCGCAAGCTCCTCGACGCGGTGTTCGACGGCCGCGCGCAGGTGCAGCTCTCGGACCTGAAGACGACGTTCGCCGGCTCGATGGCCTCCGTCCGGTCGGCCCTGTACCAGCACGTCACGGACAACCACTGGTTCCGCGCCAACCCGAAGACGGTGCGTGGCCTGTGGCTCGCGGCGGGCATCGCGCTGGTGGTCGCCGGCGGCGCGCTCGCGGTGGTGCTGGCGAGCATGCAGGTGCAGGTCCGCGGTGTCGCCCTGATCGGCGTGGCGCTGGCGCTGGTCGGCGTCGTCGTCGCAGCCCTTGCCCGCGTGGCGCCGGCGCGCACCGCGGACGGTACAGCGGTGCTGGCGCAGGCACTCGGCTTCCGCCGCTACATCGCCACCGCCGAGGCGAACCAGCTGCAGTTCGAGGAGGGGCAGGACATCTTCAGCCGGTACCTGCCGTACGCGATCGCGTACGGCCTGGCCGACCGGTGGGCGCGCGTGTTCGCCGAGCTGGCGGCGTCCGGCGCCGCGGTGGCGCAGCCCACCTGGTACGTCGGCTACTACAACGCCGGCGCGGGCCTGTACTGGACGCAGTCCTTCGCCGGGGCCATGGACCGGTTCTCGTCGGTGGCGACGGAGTCGCTGTCGGCGCCGACCCCGGGCTCGTCGGGCGGCTCCGGGATGTCCGGCGGGTCCTCGGGGGGCGGGGTGGGCGGCGGCGGGGGCGGCGGCTGGTAGCCGCCCGAACCGCGCGGTCAGCGGTGGCCACGAGTGCGGTGTGCCAGGGCCGTGTGCAGGCGAGCGAGCCACCGTTCTGGGTGATCCAGGTCCTCCCAGGTGATGCGAATGATCAGCCAGCCGACCTGCTCCAGTGCCTCCTGGCGGCGCTTCTCGGCGAACACGACGTCCGCAGGAGCACCGAAGGCGCCGGAGTACTTGACGAACCCGTCGAACTCGACCGCCACTCGGGCGTCGCGCCACGCGAGGTCGAGGCGGAATCTGCCGCTCGCGGTCACGACCGCGAGCTGTGCCTCTGGTTGGGGCAGCCCGGCTTCGACGATCTCCCATCGCGCCATGGTCTCGCCCGGTGGCTCCGAGGCGCCGTTCGCCCGCTCGATCACGGTCCGCGCGCGCCGGACGCCTCGGCGGCCCTTCCGGGCACGGAGCAGGGATTCGATGATCACCCGGTCCGCTCCGGCGCGGAGTGCGGAGTCGATCACGACGAGCGCGTTCCGTCCCCGCATCGACGTCGCACAGTCGACCGCCGTGCGCTCGAGGGTGGTCACCGGCAGCCCCTTCCGCTCGGCACGTTCCGACGGTGGCAGCTCGAGGGTGTGCCTGACCAGGCGCGGGTCTCCACGTGTGCTGCCGCACCAGGCCTGGGTCACGTGGGTCCCGCCCGAGAGTCCCACCACCTCGCACCCCCAGATGAGCGCCGCGGACTCGTGGCTGAACCAGAACTCGGTCCGAAGCTGAGCGGCGACGGCTTCGATACGGGCCAGGGCGCGGCTCTGGCGGTCCAGCGCGGGGCCACGCGAGGGCGCCGCGGGGACGTAAGCACCGCGGCGCACTCGCTCGATCGTCCCGCTCCGTCGCCAGCTGCGGAGGTCGGACGGGTCGCTCGCGGCCGCGAGCACGACGGGCGCCAGCGCATCCTCGCGACGGATCGAAGGCCGCGGCATCGCAGTGGTCACGGACGCAGAGTGGTCCCCCCTCAGCGGCACCGGGGAGTCCCTCGTGCCGGGACAGCGACCAGCATCCCGCCGCCCCGGGCTGTGGACGGCTCACCCTCCGACTCTCCACATCCCGCCGAGCCCGGCAGTTCCATCCCAACCCGGCAGTCCTGACTGCCGGGCTCGGCATGGACTGCCGGGTTGGGCACGGACTGCCGGGCTCGCGCGAGGATCGGCGGGGTGCGGGGGTGGCGGGAGCGGGTCAGGATTGGGCGGTGCGCCTGCCCGTGATGCCGCCCGTCGACCCGATGCTGGCCAAGGTCGCGCCGGCCATCCCGCCGGGGATGCTCTACGAGCCCAAGTGGGACGGGTTCCGCGCCATCGTGTTCCGCGACGGCGACGAGGTCGAGATCGGCTCCCGCAACACCAGGCCGATGCAGCGCTACTTCCCGGAGGTCGTCGCGGCGATCAGGGACGCGCTGCCGGAGCGGTGCGTGGTCGACGGCGAGATCGTGGTGCCGAGCGCGGACGGCGCGCGGCTGGACTTCGAGGTGCTGCTCCAGCGGGTCCACCCCGCGGCGTCGCGCGTCAACCTGCTCGCCGAGCAGACGCCGGCCCGGCTGGTGCTCTGGGACGTCCTGGCGGTCGGGGACGACGACCTCACGGGCGAGCCGTTCGGGACCCGGCGCGGCGTGCTCGACGGGCTGCTCCTGGGCTCGTCGGGCGCCCAGGCAAGGGCCGTCTCCGTCACGCCGCAGACGAGCGACCTGGCCACCGCCCAGGAGTGGTTCGGCCAGTTCGAGGGAGCCGGGCTCGACGGCATCGTCGCCAAGGACCCCGCGTCCACCTACCAGCCGGGCAAGCGCGTGATGACCAAGGTCAAGCACGGGCGGACGGCCGACTGCGTGGTGGCGGGCTACCGGCTGCACACGTCGGGGCCGGACGCAGTCGGGTCGCTGCTGCTCGGCCTCTACACCGACGACGGCGTGCTGGCCTCGGTCGGGGTCGCCGGCGCGTTCACGATGGCCTACCGGCGTGAGCTGCTGGGCGAGCTCGCCCCGTCGGTGACGACGCTCGAGGACCACCCATGGGGCGCCGCGGCACTCGGTCGCACACCGCGCGAGGCGGAGCACAGCCGGTGGGCGCGGGACCGGGACCTCTCGTTCGTGCCGCTGCGGCCCGAGCGCGTGGTCGAGGTCGCCTACGACCACCTCGAGGGCGACCGGTTCCGGCACACCGCGCAGCTGCGCCGGTGGCGGCCGGATCGGGATCCCCGCTCGTGCACGTACGCGCAGCTCGAGGAGCCGGTGGGCTACGACCTCGCCGAGGTGCTCACCGGGCGGTAGGGCCGCTCGTCAGGCCTCGCGCGGCTCCAGCACGACGACCGGCGTCTCGCGCGACCGCGGCGCGGCGAACCGCGCGATGTCGTCGCCCCAGCCGCGGTAGTCGGCGAACGCCGCCCACAGCCGCTCGCGCTCGGCACCTGCGGCCGCCCGGCCCCGGACGCGCCGCGGCCCGTCGACGGTGTCCACCTCGGCGTCCGGGTGGGCGGACAGGTTGAGCCACCACCGCACGTACACAGCCACCGTGCCCGGCACCGACGTGAGCGCCGACGTCGCGCTCCTGCAGCTCGACGGCGCGTCCGGCCTGACGACGATCACGCTCGACGACGACGGCGACCTTGCCGACGGCACCGCGGTGACGGCGATCGGCAACGCCGAAAGGACCGGCGACCTCGTCGCCGCGGCCGGCACCGTCACGGACACCGAGCAGACGATGACCGCCTCCACCGGCGCCGCCGGCAGGGCGAGACGCTGTCCGGCCTCATCGAGTTCCAGGCAGCCGTGGTCTCCGGCGACTCCGGCGGGCCGCTGCTCGACGACGAGGGAGAGGTGATCGGCATGACCACGGCCGCATCGACGGGCACGCGGGTGACCGTGGCCCACGCGATCGACATCTCGGACGCGCTCGCGGTTGTCGGGCAGATGCCGGCGTGGAGACCGGCGACGTGACGATCGGATACCCCGCCTTCCTCGGCAGGTGGTTCACGTCCGGTCCCGGCGGGGTGTCCGGGTGGGGCGACGGGGTGGCGGTAGCGTCGTCCGACGAGCTCGCGCAGGTGATGGACACGCTGGCGCCGGGCGACGCCGTGGTGATCAGGTGGATGTCGGGGGCAACCGGCGCGGCTTCGTCGGCCACCGTGACACTGACTGCCGGGCCGGCGGACCGAGCGGGGCCGGACCCCGCCCCGCGGACCGGGCCGGGAATACCGGCGACTGTATCGGTGGTTCTCCTCTAGGCTGGACGCGTTGACAACTGAACATGGGGGTGATCGGTTTCGACGGTGGTTCGTCGAGCCAGGAGAAGCGGGTCGAGGATGTGCGGTTATCTCGTAAACGCTCCGTGCAACCCACAGGTGCCGATTCCAAGCGCACCGACTTCGCCCTCGCCGCCTGAGCGAGCTGCGTAGTCCGTCAGCCCGGGACTGCCTTCGACCCGGTAACTGGCGTCATCTAGAGGGCCACTGCTCGTAGCTTTCGTCATCGAAGCTGCGGGGACTCACAGGTGACTGAGCCCGTCCACGACTTGTCTGCGTGATCGTGGGGGCCGAGAAACGCATAGCAGACTGCACCCGGAGAAGCCCTGGTTCCACGTCATCGGACGCGGGTTCGATTCCCGCCACCTCCACCGTCCTACCTCGCGTTCGCGCAGGTCAGGTGACATCAAGGCCGTCGTCCACTCGCCATGGACGGCGGCCTTCGTGTGTCCGAGCGCGCTTCCGTGAGGGCTTCGCGACGACGCGTCGTGCGGCGGGAGCGCCAACGTCGACCATGCGGAGTGCCTGCGCCACGCGGGCGTCCTCACAGGACGTAGTGCTCGATGACCGGCCCGTACTCGTTGACCGGTTGGGCGTAGTACTCCTCCAAGGTCATCGTTCCGACAGGTAGGGCTGGCATCAACACCTCGCGAAGCTCCGCCACGGTGGCCCGGTCCAGGTTGGCGATGTCCTCACCGAGGGTGAACCAGACCCGCCCTCCGGGGAGCTCCCGCACGCGACCGCCGTGCACAGTGGCCAGGGCAGCCACCCCCCCGATCCGCTCCAGGTGTGCGGGAGACAGCAGCGTGCCCCATCCATACCCCCACAGGTCCGAGGTGACGTTTCTGCCGATCCCGCCCGCGGTGGTCAACCGCTCCCAGGGACTCTCCATGCTCTGCGCAGTGACGCGATCCAGGGTCACATAGCCCGTCTCGGCACCGAGCCGTTCGCCGGATCGGAGGAGCCAGTCCGACAGGCTGCCCGTCACGCCGGTCAGGTCCGCCCCGCCGCCGTACATCGCCCAACGGTGCAACGACACCGCCACCGTCGTGCCACCAGCCTTGCGACCGGCGATCTCCATCGGCGAAGCGAATCGCGCGTGGACCACCGCGACCTCACGCTTCGGATGCCAGAAGTGCGACATCAGTGCCGCGGCGCCCGCCATCAGAGTGACGTCGAACAGGCCACCGCGCTCCCGAGCGGGCTCGACCCGGGACAGGGCGAAGTCCAGGTCCACACCGTCACGCCCCGTCGTGCGGGTGTCGCCACTCTCCAGGTCGTCGTCAGAGCGGATAGCCACGGTGAACCACGTCAGGTCGATGCCGATCGCCGGCACGACGACTTCCTCGACAGCCTGACGCAGCACCTCGATGACGTCTGGATGCGGCGCGTGGCGCAACCCGACGGCGACACCCCCGTACAGCGCCACTTCCCGTTCGAAGTCCGGGAGCCCCATGGACTCCTCCTCGGACATGCCGTCCGAGGCGCCCACCGCTGGATCCATCACCGAGCCTCCTTCATCGACCCCCGGGCCGCCACGTGGACGGTGGTGGCGCCGGTCGGCCACTAGAGGGCGAACGCCCAGCCAATCATGCCGACTCCTGCGCCGATGGTGAGCGGGTCATCGGCCACGCCGACTCCAGCAGTCGCGACGTCCTCGACGATTGTCCCTCCGATCAGGAGCACACCTCCGATGACCGCGACCGTCGCCGCCACAGGCACCAGCCATCCCGGTGGTTGCCAGCCAGTCGAAGGCACGGGCTCGGGTTCGGGCGCCGGGGCGGGAACGGGAACGGGGACCGGTATGGGCACCGGCACGGGAACCGGCACCGGGACGGGCACCGGGACGCGGCCCGACCGGTAGTAGTACCAGAGCATTCCCGGGTCACCGTATGACGTCACCTTCAGTTCGCCCGGAGGGTACGGCACCGTGTACCCGGCGTAGGTCCGACCAGCGGAGTGCACCTGGCCGGTCATCTCGCCCAGCTTCTCGATGTACAACGCCAACTGGCTCAGGGCGAGCGCGTGCTTCACGGGGTTCGGGACCCAGCTCGCTGTCTTGACCTCCCAGACGCTCCGGCCGTGGACCAGGTCCGCTCGCCCGTTCCCGCCGGCGAGCCCGCCTCCCCTGACGAAGACCTCCATGCGGGCGCCGGGCTGGACGGCCGTGATGAAGTGCAGCTGGACAGCCAGGTGCCGGGCGGACCACTCGCTGATGTCCGGCGGACCCACCGAGGCAGCCCCGATGACGGCTGACAGGCCGAAGTCGGCGAGCGAGGCGTCGGAGATCGGGCTCAGGCCCAGCGGGTCGATCAGGTTGAGTGGGTCGTTGGCCGCGTAGGCGTACTCGTTGGTCGCGGTCGGTGAGCCCGCAGGCTGGGTGATCGGATCGGTGGTGAGCATCTGCCCGGTGCCCGTGTCGTAGGTGCGCTCGACCAGGTACACCGAGTCCCCGAGCGTGATCTCACCGCGGTACCCGATCGCAGGAGTCAGGGTGAGATCGGACAGCGAGATCCCGAGGTCGGGCTCCCCGAACGGGTCGTAGGCGTGCGCCTTGACGACGTCGGCGGTCAGGAGGGTGCTGGTCACCGAGCCGAGCGCGTCCTTCGCCAGGACCGCCGAGCTACCGTTCTGTCGCACCACTCCGAGGGGGCCCTGCCTGCCGTTGACGAAGGACCGGGACGACGAACCCGTGACCGTGGACAGGAGCTCCGGGAGGGCGCCGGTTGTGTCCCACGTCAGGTCGGTGCGAGCGGTCTGGCCGCAGCGCCGGATGTCGTAGCCGACGAGCATCCCGTCGCCGTCGTAGCGGCGGGTCTCGGTTGTGGTGAGCCAGCCCTTCCTGGTCGACGTGGAGGCCAACCGGCCGGCCGCGTCGTACGTGTAGGCCACCGCGGAGGTGGGCGAGATCTCGCTGACTCGCCGGCCCGCCTCGTCGTACGCGAACGTGGTGGTGACTCCACGCGTGGTGACCGACACCAGCCGGTCCGCGTCGTCGTAGGTGTAGACCGACCCGACCCCGTTCGTTGTGGTGCCCGACCTGCTCCCTGCCTGGTCGTAGGTCCAGGTCTGGCGCGACGGTGTCAGGGGGTTCAGATCGAGAGTCTGAGCCGCGACGAGCTGCCCGGCCGCGTCGTACTGATACGCGGCGGTGCCGGTGGACACGCCCCCCGATGTCGTGGTCCCGGTGAGGCGACCGGCTGCGTCACGACTGAGCCGCACATTGCTCGACGCCCCGAGCACCGACTGGCGGTACCCGGTGACCGAGCCGCCAGAGTCGTACGTGAAACCTCGGTACTGACCGCCGGGCAGGCTCTCCTTCGTGGCGTGACCGTCGGGGTCGAGGGTCCACCTCACGGTCCCCCACACGGGGTGGGCAGCAGCCGTCAGCCGGCCCGCGACGTCGTACGTGCTCGTCAGGGTCGAGCCATCCGGATAGGTCATGGACACCTGGCGGCCGGCGGCGTCGTACTCCCAGGCCTGGACCTTCCCGTCCGGCCCGGTCTGACCGATCAGCCGGCCGACCGCATCGCGCTCGTACGCCGTGGTCCCTCGTGAGTCCGTCATCGAGGTCCGAGCCCCGTTCAAGCCGTAGGTGTACGCGACGCTCGTTCCGTCACCGTACGTGCGCGACAGGAGGTGCCCCACGGCGTCGTACGCCCGCTCCTCGGTGCGGCCCGTGGGATCCGACACGGTGATCAGCCGCCCCGCGGCGTCGTAGGCGAAGGTGGTCGCGTTCCCGGCCTCGTCGATGACCGACACCACGTTCCCGGCGAGGTCGTAGCTGCGCTGCTCGACACCACCGGAGGGGTCGGTGATCGCCGCGAGGACACCGCCGTCCCACTGATAGGCCGTCGTCGCGCCGAGCGGATCAGTTGCCTGGACGAGCTGTCCTGCGGCGTCGTACCCGTAGCTCGTCCGGCCGCCCCCGGGCGCGACCACGGCAGTGAGGTTCCCCGCAGCGTCCAGCTCCAGAGCCTCGGTGCTGCCATCCGGGCGACTGGTGCGGATCAGGCGCCCCGCATCGTCGTAGGCGTAGGAGACCGAGCTGCCCGCCGGTGTCGTCTCGGCGGTGACCAGCCCATCGGCGTCGTAGGTGGTGTGCTGCACACCACCCAGTGCGTCGGTGGTGGTCACATGGCGGCCCGCCGCGTCGTATCCGAAGGTGAGCGTGACACCTGTGGCGTCGGTGCTTGCCGCGACGCGACCACCGGGGGTCCACGCCGTCGCCGACGTCGCTCCCGTGGGGTCGGTCACGCTGAGCGGGCGGCCTGCGGCATCGTACGAGGCGAGGGTCCGACCACCTTCCGGGTCCGTCATCGCGGCGACATTGCCGAGCGCGTCGTACTCGTACAGGGTCGTCGCGTCGTTCGCCACCCTGGTCGAGGTCACCCTGCCCAACGCATCCACCGTCTGGCTGGAGACCCCGCCGAGCGGGTCTGTGACCGTTGTCGCCCGCCCCGTTGCGTCGTTCTCGTATCGGGTCACCCCGCCGTCGGGTCCGGTGACTACCTCCACGCGTCCGAGCCGCCCGTAGGTGTAGGTGGTGGTCTCGCCGCGCGGACCGACCGTGCTAGCAACCCGGCCCGCATCGTCGTAGGTCGTCCGGGCTACGTCCCCGACCGGGTTGGTGCTGGCCACGAGGCTGCCGTCGGCGTTGTACTCGTAGCTCGAGACGCCACCCGTCGGGCTGACCGTCGTCAAGACGTTGCCCACAGGGTCGAACGTGAAGAATGTCACGCCCGCAGCGTCGGCAATCTGAGTGGTGCGGCCCAGATCGTCATACGTGAATGCTGTCGTCCGTCCTTCGGGGCTCGTCTGGGTCAAGATTCGTCCGGCAGCGTCCCGTGTGTACACGGTCCGGTTCCCCAGGCCGTCGATCAGTGCCGTGAGGTTGGACTGCGCGTCGTACTCGAATGCCTGCCGTACCCCGTCGGGGTCGGTGATGGACGTGACGAGGTCGCCCAGGACCTCGGTCACGGTCGTCGATCCGTCGGGGGTGGTGGTCCTCGACGCGATTCGCTCGTCACCGTCGTACTCGTACGTCGTCCGGCCGCCGAGCTGGTCGACGTAGGAGACGACGCGTGCGTCGTCGTCGTACTCCCAGGACATCGTGCCGCCCAGGGCGTCGAGAACTGAGAGGAGGTTCCCGTGGCTGTCGTAGGTGACCTGAGTCGTCGCCTGAGTTCGGTCAGTGGCGCCCACCAAGTTCCCGGCTTCGTCGTACTGACGGGAGGCGACCTGCCCGGACGCGTCGGTGACGGCGACGGGGTGGCCCGCGACGTCATGGGCGATCCGGGTGTCCTCGCCCGTGCGGGCGTCGTGGACGGTGGTGACTCCCTCGATGTCGTCGTACGCGAAGGAGACATCTGCACCGGTCGTGCTCTGCGAGATCACCCGTCCTGAGGCGTCGTAGGTGTTGGTCATGACGACGCGTCCGTCCGGACCGGTCTCAGTCAGCAGGTGGCCGGCCTCGTCGTACGTGTAGGCGGTGACGCCACCTGCTGGGTCGGTCACCTCCGTGAGGTGCGCGCCCGCGTACCCGTAACGAACGACGCGTCCGTCGGATGACGTGACGGCCGCTACCCGTCCCGTCCCGTCGCGGTCGATCGACACCTCGGGTCCCGTGCTGGAGAGGACTGAGTCAACGTTCCCGGTCGACGAGCGTCCAAGGGTGAGCGACGCCCCTGCGGCATCCCGGATCGCCACGAGTGCACCGGCGTCGCCGAACTCCCACTGGCTCCCGTCCAGGAACGAGATCTCGTACGTTCCCGACTCGTTCTGGGTGAGGGTCCCCGCGAACTCCTCAGGCTGAGACCACCCGGTACCTGTCGGGACGAACGGCACTGTGCGGCCGTCGACGTCGGTGAGCTCGACCACACCGGCGTCGCCCTCCACGACCTGGACGTCGAGGAGGCTCGACCATCCCGTGCCGAAGTCACCCACCCCTGCATCGCGAGAGTTGTAGGTCCTCGCCAGGTCGAACCCAGCCCGGCCCCCAATGGCGTCGAGGTCGATGACCGGCGCCACGAGGTTGCCCGTCGCGGTGTTGATCGGGTCGTTGACGTAGAAGGCGGTGGGACGGACGCCGAGGAGTTCCTCGGGCAAGCGCACGATGTAGTTGGGGGACCCGTTCCGGATCGCGAACACGTAGCGCCCGGGAACCGAGGACCCACGGCTGTTGTTGGCCAGCCCCGCGGCGTCGTTGCTGTCCAGGAACGCCCCATTCACTCCGGAACCGACGAATTCGTAGGACGTGTCCTCGGTCCCGAGGCCGCTGGAGAAACCCGCGTAGGCCGAGGAGCCACCCAGGCCGCCGCTGCCGCCCGATGCTGCCCCGCTCTCCCACTGGATCGAGTCGTAGTTGAAGATGATGTCGAAGTCACCGCTCTCCCGATCCGCGCGCTCGACCAGGAGCATCTGGAAGGTGTTGAGCTTGTCGATCTGGCCCGGGAAGTACCCCACTCGGGGCCACGAGACGCAGAACGCGGCGTGGCCCTGGTAGGTCGTCGTGCCGTACGTGACAACGCCTTCGCCGCCGTTTGTGTCTACGTCGGCGAAGAATGGCGCGATGATCGGGCGGTAGGTGGCCAGCAGACCGAACGGGGTGTAGGTCCACAACGGCTCGTCGAACGTGATGTTGCCGTTGTTGTTCACGTACACGACCGCGTAGCCCGACCCGTAGAAGTTCAGCGTGAAGGGCAGCCCGACCATGGACGACGACCCGTCGTCGTTGCGCGGAAGGACGTTGTCGCCGCAGCCCTCGAGGTCGAGCACCGCACCCGGCGCCGCGGCGGCGACCGGGGCTGCGACCACGCCGAAGACCGCGACGATCGCGGCCGTGACGACTCCCGTGACTGCCCGACGGAAGGTCGCACGCGCGCGGTCGCTGAGTACTGATGCCACGGAAATCGCCCCCAAAGTGTGAGGCCGGCGTCGGCTGCGCGCAGGCCTGGCGCGGAACGTAGCGGCGGCGGACCGCGGAGGTGAGTGAAACGGTCACACGTCACCCAGATGGATGACTCGGCCCTGTGACAGGCGCCGCAGCGCGCCGGAAAGCCCCCGTGACTCGTTGACGGCGTCAACACCCTCACGAGGATGAACCCCTCCCGCAGTTCGAGTTCGCGAGCATCGCCGCAGGTCAGCACGCCGAGCCGAGATGACCCGAGGGGTGCAAGCGGCTTCGATTCCCGCCACCTCCACCATGCCTGACCTGCTGGTTCACCCCGTCACGGTGCTGATTCTGTTGACACGGACTCTGGTCCTGTTGGCACGTCGCGCCGGGCGGGGTGACTCTGCGGCCCGTGGCGTCCCTTCGTGAGCGCCGTCGGGCGGACGGTTCCACCGCGTACGCGGTGGTGTGGCGCGACCCTCGCACGGGCCGCCAGTCGTCCATGACCTATGCGTCGCGCAACGAGGCGCGGGTCGCGATGGAATTGCTCGAGGCCGCCCACGGGCAGGCCACGGAAGCCGCGCGGATTGCGTCGTCGGTCTCGTCGCACGACGAGGGTGCATTGTCCACGCCGGGATCGACGAACCGATCACAGGCGTCGGCGCAGCGATCGACAAATGGATCACCGATCTTGACGAGCGCGTCGCAGTCATCGTCGTCGTCCGCCCCCTCGCTTCCCGGCCCGACCATCGCGATGTTGGTGCGCGGGCATATCGACCTGCTGACGGGGATCGGGCCGAATGCTCGGGCGTCCTGCGGGCGGGGTCCTGCGCCACCACATCGGCCCGTTGCTTGGCGGCCGACGGTGACGTCGATCGGCTGCCGGGAGGTCGCGGGCTTCATCCGCGGGCTGTCCGCCAAGGGGCTGTCATTGAAGACGATCGCGAACATCCACGGGTTGCTGTCGGCGTCGATGACGACCGCCGTGCGGCTGGGCTACCGGCCTGACAACCCGAGTGTCGGGGTCTTCCTGCCCAGGTCGCAGCTGACTCACGGCGGCTTTCGTCGTCGCGGTTCTGGACCTCGACGTGGACGCCGGCGCTCGACGCGGCGTGGCACCCGATGAAGGCGGACGGCACGCCGGACCCGGATGCGCCGCGGCTGACCAAGCGGCCCCGTGTGCACGACCTGCGGCACACGCACGCGTCGTGGATGCTCGCTGCTGGGACGGACTTGTTCGTGCTGCAACGCCGGCTGGGCCACGAGTCGATCACCACGACGACGGAGACGTACGCGCACCTGATGCCGGACCAGCAGAGGGCGGCTGCGGACGCGGCCGCCAAGGCCCTCAGTGGCCTTGTTCCGCACGCGTCGAGACGCTAACAGTATGCAACGTTTAGTTGACCTGACTAAACTCAGCATAGTGAACGACGAACGAGAGGTTCAGCGGCTCATCGCGCGCGCTCCGATGCGGACCGTGCGCGCGGCCGACCTCGCCCATGTCTATGCCCACCCCGGGCCACAGCTGGCGATCCTCGAGCGACGCGGCGTGGTCCACAAGCTCGCCTACGGCTTCTACTGCGCAGTCCCACCCGAGCACGTCGGCGGGACCTGGCGTCCGACCATCGAAGCGGCGAGCGCTGCCGTAGCGACGGCGATGTACGGGGATCGGGTCCCGGTGCTCACCGGGTTGACCGCCGCGCGTGTTCACCGCGCACTTCCGCGGGCCATCGGCGTCGGATACGTGGCCGTGCCGACCCAGCGCCGCGCACTGCGAATGGCCGACCGAGAAGGGGAGATCCGGTTCGTCATGCGCGCCGTCGGCGAGCTGGACGCGATCGCGGTGACCACCGACCTCGGTCAGGCGCTGGCGACGACGCCTGAGCAGACCGTCCTCGACCTGGCTCGTCTGGACCCGCGGAGCGAAGACGTCGATGGGCGCGAGGCGATCGACGCACTGTGGCCGCTGTGCGATCCCGAACGGCTCGGCCAGATCGCGGGCCGGCAGCGGATGAAGGCGACCTACGCGCGGGTGGCGGCCGGCCGATGAGCGCCAGCCTCTACGACGAGTTCGACGCCGTCGCCGCGCGGTTCGGCGTCGATCTCGAGCAGGTCCGCCGTGACCACCTGCTCTCGCACGTCCTCGCCGCGATCTCTGCCGGGATCTCCACCGACGACGTCGTGTTCTTCGGTGGCACCGCGTTGTCGCGTACCTACCTGGCGGACGCGCGCCTCAGCGAGGACATCGATCTCATCGCTCTGGTACCTCGGGCGCAGCTCGCCGGCGCGATCGAGTCCGCCGTGGCGCGCGGGCTCGCCCGATCCCACGGCCGCGTCTCGTGGCTCCCGGCGCTGACCGCGACGTCCGGCAGCCAGCCGGCGACGCTGTCGGTCGAGGGAGCGGACGGCATCCAGGTCCAGCTGCTCGCGGGCGACGGGTACACCTGGCCCACCGAGGTCCACGACATCGCGCAGCGGTACAGCGATGCCCCTCCCGCGCGACTGCGGACCCTGACCGCTCCCGCGTTCGCGGCGGCCAAGCTCGCCGCATGGATGGACCGACGTGCACCCCGTGACCTGTACGACCAGTGGGCCATGAGTGAGCGCGGCCTCATCGACGGCGCGGCGCTCGACGTCTTCGTTCGCCACGGGCCGACCGGGAAGCCGCCCGGGACGTGGGTGTTCAGCTCGGGACCCGACGACGAGACATGGCTCCGCGCACTCGGCCACCAGACTCGCCTCACCGTCACCGCTGGTGAAGCACTGGCAGTCGTAGGGGCTGCCTGGGCCGCGGCGGGTTCGAGTCGCAGCCCGGCGTCGACGAGGGGTTGATCCCCACGACGGCACGCCCGGCTGCGGTAGTCGGGGTCCGCGCGGTCGTCGAGAGCGACCCCGAGGTCCGGTACGCGATCGGCCACGACGCGAGCCGCATGGTTCGGTCGACCCGTACAGCGTCACGCGACTGAGCGGATCCGTGGTCATCCTCGGGGAGGTCTTCGACGCTCGGTCCGACCCGCTGCGCGGGCCGGACCAGGGCAGCAGTGCTGACCCGGCGGCAGGCGGGAGCCTGCGTCACGAGTCCGCCGCGCCACCTGGGACGGCGGGCCCACCTCCGGGGCGATGCGGCACGAAAGTCAGGGCGCCAAAGCGGACAGCGGCACCACGGCGACCCCGTCGTCGCGGGTGTAGCCGTAGCGGTCTGCTGTGATGACGAGGAGCGCAGCGGGTTCGCCGGTATGCGCTGTGTCGATCTTCGCTACGAACCGGTGCAGGTTCTCTGCTGCCTCGTCTTCGCGATCGCCAGAGAGCTTGACCTCGACAGCCGCCCACGTGCCATCGGGGAGCTCGACGATTGCGTCGACCTCCAGGCCGTACTCGTCACGCACGTGAAGCACGCGACCACTGAGCGCCTGGGCGTAGACGCGCAGATCGCGCACCACCAGGGACTCGAACAGCAGCCCGAGCGTGTTGAGGTCACGTGACAGCTGTGCCGGTGTAGCGCCCAGCGCTGCGACGGCAAGCGAAGGGTCGACGAAGTGCCGTTTCGGACTGACCTGGAGTCGGGCACGCGATCGCAACTCGGGGGCCCATGCCTCCTGGTCCTCGATGACGAGTACACGCGCCAGAGCGTCGAGGTACTCGCTCGCCGTCTCGGGCTTCATCGGTCGCTCGTCGGTGGCGACGTCCTTGGCGAGCTTGGATGCCTTCACGGGTGACGCGCTCAACCGCGCGACAGACCGCAGGAGGCGTCGGACACGCTCGGGGTCCCGACGCACGCCTGTGACCTGAGGCAGGTCGACGCGAGTGAGGTCGTCGAGATAGGAGCGCGTCGCCGCCATCGCGCGGGCGACCGGTTGACCCCGGAGTCCGGGCCAACCGCCGACACAGATGGTCTCCACCAGGCCCGCGAAGTCCAGCGCGGCCTGGCTCGACGGCACGCGCTCACCGGACATGAGTGAGGCGAGCGAGACCTGGCGGGACGACTGCCCGAGTTCCGACAGGGTCATCGGCCGCATCCGGACCCGGATGACTCGGCCAGCGCCCGAGTGACGCGTGACGTCGTCGGCCGGCGTCGCGGAGCCCGTGAGGATGAACTGCCCGGACGCCTGGCGGGTGTCGACCTGGTGGCGCACGAGGTTCCACGTCGCGGGAGCCAGCTGCCACTCGTCAATCAGGCGTGGCGTGGGACCGTCGAGGATCTGGTCAGGGGCGAGTCGGACAAGTGCCACCGGGTCCGGCAGGGCATCCAGCCGGACATTGCTTGCGGAGTGTTGGAGACCGGTAGCGGTCTTGCCGCAGGCGCGCGGACCTTCGATGAGGACTGCGCCGAGAGTTGCCAAGGCAGCATCGACCTCGGCGTCGACCACGCGGGGTACGTAGTCCGTCATGGCTGCCTCCCATCCGATCTAGGGGGAAGAATACCGGACCTCTGGGGTGAGGAACACCGGGCATCTGGAGGGTAACTTGCCGCACAAACGAGACGTTGCGAATCGGCAAGCACGGCACTGCGCATCGGCGAGCAGGCTGGCCATCTCTGCACTTCGCGGGCGCGGGGACCTGCCCGCCAGGGGCGTCGCGACAACCACGGTTGCCGGCAGATGCCAGAGGAGTATGTGTGGCCGCTCGCTGGGGCTCGTGGCCCGGTCGAGGTCGTGAGAATGGGGTGGTCGCCCGGCGACGTCGCGAGACTCTGGTGCCGGTGAGCCCGTAGAAGAGTTCGACGCGGGGACCTGGAGCGTGCCGGATTGTTGCCGTGAGCACGTGGGTCTGTCTTCTTGCTGCTGGTCCCTCCGGGTGGCACCTGTCGGTGCGAGTGGAGGGAGCTGGACATGGACGTGATGTTCGAGCGGGTCGCTGGGCTGGACATCGGCAAGGTGATCGTCGTGGTCTGTGTGCGTGTCCCGGGCCCGGACGGCCCTAG
>Ga0255334_1000361_pt1 | contig 40250 bp, 41 predicted proteins | sample EtOH5_35cm_T3_12_FD_202080 | JGI IMG/M metagenome (GOLD analysis project Ga0255334, IMG submission 202080) | Sandy soil microbial communities from University of British Columbia, Vancouver, Canada - EtOH5_35cm_T3_129 | ecosystem: Engineered > Artificial ecosystem > Sand microcosm > Unclassified ... | reverse complement strand
ATGGCGCGCTGGTCGCCGGCCTGGACCGCAGCGGCGTGTCGGCAACCCCGGCGCGCAGCGGCAACCGCGACGCCTTCACCGACGGCGCCCGCACCGGCAAGTTCGACGTCTTCACCGAAGGCGCCAACGCCTGAGCGGCATGACGGTTCCCCGCTGCCGCGACCCGGGGCGGGGAAGGGCGCAGCGAGGGGCCGCCATCTGCGGTCCTTCGCTGCGTGATTGGCTTTGACAGTCGAGAGGGTCCGCCCAACAGCGGACAAATGCCAGATGAAAACCCTATCCGTACGCGAACAACTGCTCGAGCACACCCTGGTGCTGGTCCGGCAGCGGGGTTTCAATGGTTTCAGCTATCGCGACCTGGCCGAGCGCGTGGGCGTCAAGACGTCCAGCATCCATTACTACTTCCCGACCAAGGAAGACCTCGTGCAGGCGGCGGTGACGGAGTACAGCGCCCGCATCTGCGACCACGTGCGCCATATCGACACCGGCCTGCCGCCCGAGGACCAGGCCCGCGAATTCCTCCAGCCGTGGCTCGATTCGGCGGGCGGGGACCGCATCTGCCTGGTCGGTATGCTGTCGACCGAGGCGCTGCTGCTGCCCGAGCCGGTGCACCGCGTGCTCAAGGAGTTCTACCGCGTGAACGAGACGTGGCTCACGCGCCTGCTGGAAAGCGTGCAGGCCGCGCAGCACAAGCCCGCGGCGCTGGCGCCGCAGACGATGGCGCAGGCCGTGCTCGGCGCCTTGCAGAACGGGCTGGTGGTGGCGCGGCTGTTCGGCGCGCCGCAGCGGATCAAGGCCGCGGCCGACCTGCTGACGGTGGCGGTGTCGGGCCCCGTGGTCGAACCCGTGCCGGCCTGAAGCCCGGCCTTGCGCAGTACCGACGCCCGCCACCCGGCGGGCGTCGTGCGTGGCGTGCCGGCGTGGCGCTCACGGACATTCCGCGAGCGCGCGCGCCAGCCAGTCGATCACCGGCCGGAAGCGCGACGCGCCGCGGAACTCGCGCGGATAGGCCAGCCAGATTTCCCTGACCACTTCGGGCACGTCGCGCACCAGTTCCAGCCGCGCGTCGCCGCGCGCCAGATGGTGCGGCAGCAGCCCGATGCCGAGCCCGCCGCAGACCGCCTCGTGCACGGCCAGCATGTTGTTCGACTGGAAGCCGGCGCGCGCGCCGGCGCGGTGCGTCCATTCCGATTCCGGCAGCGCCAGCCCTTCGTCGAGCAGGCCGCACAGCGGCGCCGCCGCCAGTGCTTCCTCCGGCCACGGTCCGCTGCCCGGCGGCCGCGTCGGCGCATAGAGGCCGTAGCCCATGCTGCCCGCGCGCTGCGCGATCACGTCGCTCTCCTGCGGGCGCGCCAGCCGCACCGCGATGTGCGCGCGCCGCCGCGCCAGGCTGGCCACGCGGTTGTCGGTCTCCAGCCTGACCTCGAGCTGCGGATGCGCGCGGTACAGCGCCGCCAGGCGCGGCGTGAGGAAATGGCTGCCGAGCGCCGCCGTGCAGGCAATGCCGACCACCCCCGAGACGCCGGCGCCGGCGTCCTCCACCGCGCGCAGCAGGCGCTCGGCCGAATGCTCCATCTGCTGCGCCGCCGCCAGCGCCGCGCGGCCCGCGGCCGAGAGCGCGAAGGCGCCGTCGGTGCGCGTGGCCACCGGCTTGCCGAGCGCGCTTTCCAGCCGCCGCACGCGGCGGATCGCGGTGGCGTGCGTCACGCCCAGCTCGCGCGCGCAGGCCGAGTAGTTGCCGGTGCGGATCAGCGTGGACAAGGTCAGCAGGTCGTCCCAATGCAGTGAACGTTTTTGCACGGCGGATGTGAGCGGATTGAGAATTGCCGGACAGCATAGCGCGCCCTATCATCGCCTGCACACCGACCATCCCGGCGGCACCGGCAAGCCGCCCGGACCCCATCGCGACCGGACTGCCGGCGCGGCCACATCAAAAGGAGCCACCATGCCCGCACCCTTCACCCTGCTCGACCTCGCCGGCGCCAGCCGCGCTCCTTCGGCCTGGCAGGCAGCCACGCTGGTGCTGGTCGACCACCAGCGCGAATACGTGGACGGCAAGCTGCCGCTGGCCGGCATGCCCGCCGCCGTCGCGGCCTGCGCCGAACTGCTGGCGCTCGCGCGCCGCCACGGCAGCCCGGTGGTGCACGTGGTGCATCACGGCCGCGCCGGCAGCGGCGGCGCGTTCGACCCGGAAGGCCCTTATGCCGCGCTGATCGAAGGCCTCGAGGCGCGCGACGGCGAGCACACCGTGGCCAAGGGGCTGCCCAACAGCTTCGCCGGCACCACGCTGGCCGCGCTGCTCGCGCAGCTTGGCCGCAAGGAGCTGATCGTGGGCGGCTTCCAGACCCATATGTGCATCAGCGCCACGGTGCGCTCGGCGCTCGACCACGGCTATCGCAGCACCGTGGTCGCCGCGGCCTGCGCCACGCGCGACCTGCCCGATCCGCTCGGCGGCGCGCCGCTGGCGGCGGCCGAGGTCCACCGCGCGGCGCTGGCCGCGCTGCACGACCGCTTCGCCACCGTGGTGGCCGGCCCGGCGGCCTGGGACTGAAGCGCGCGGGCGGCGGAGGTGCGCCGGCGGGGCGGGCTGGTGCATACTACGGCCTCGCCGGCCCCCCTCCGGCCCCATTCCTCAGCCATTCCGACCGCCCCATGAAACGCATTCTCGTCATCAAGATCACCTCGCTGGGTGACATGGTCCACACGTTGCCGTTGGTGTCCGACCTGCGCCGCGCCTATCCCGAGGCCAAGATCGACTGGGTGGCGGACGCCTCCTGCGCGGACATCCCGCGCTGGGCGGTGGGCGTGGACCGCGTGATCGCGCCGCCGCTGCGGGGTTTCAAGAAGTCGCGCAGCTGGGCCGACCTGCGCGCCATCATCGGCGCGCTGTGGCAACTGCGCCGGGAAAAGTACGACGTGGTGGTGGACGTGCACGGCGTCTACAAGAGCGCCATCGTGGCGTGGCTGGCGCGCTCGGGCCGCCGGCTCGGCTACGCCGCCGAGTATCTCGGCGAGGCGCGCGCCGTGTTCGCCTACACCCAGATCTTCGGGCCGCACGGCGACGCCACGGCCCGCTACAAGATGCGCATGGTGGTGGCCAACGCGCTCGGCTACCCGATCGAGCCGGCCGAGCACTACGCCCTGCGCGTGCCGGCGCCGGCCACGCCGCTCAACGCCGACGGCCAGCCGCGCGCGATGCTGTTCCACGCCACCTCGGTCGAAGCCAAGAAATGGCCGGCGCAGCGCTGGATCGCGGTCGGCAGGGAGCTGACGGCGCGCGGCTACAAGATCCAGTTGCCGTGGGGCTCGCCGGCCGAGCGCGCGGAATCCGAGGCGCTGGCCGCGGAGATCCCGGGCGCGGAAGTGCTGCCGCGCATGACCATCACCGAATGCGCGCAGCGCGTCGATGCCGCCGCGCTGGTGGTCGGCACCGATACCGGCTTCGTCCATCTCGCCGACGCGCTCGGCAAGCCCTCGGTGATGTTGTTCACGGTGACGGACAGCCAGCATTTCGGCATCAATACGCCGGGCCAGTCCGTCTCCGTGGGCGCGAAAGGCATGGTGCCGGAAGTCGCGGAAGTGCTCGACGCCATCGATCATGTCACCGCGGGCGAGCGCAGCCGTCAGGCAGGCGCCGCGCACACGGCCTGAGCGCTTGCCCGGGCCGCGCCGGCCCCGCGCTTGCGTTGTGTATCGTCCGATATATAATCGATCCGTACCGGCTGCCGGGAAACGACCATTTCTTGGGGCGGATGCAGCAGACGACGCAAACGGCAAGGAACCCTCATGGCGCGACCCCGCGAATTCGATGAACGGCAGGTGCTGGAAGCCGCGGGAGACGCTTTCTGGGCCCGGGGCTTCGAAGCCACCTCCATGCGCGACCTGGTCCGGCTCACGGGCCTGACGCAACCCAGCCTCTACAACGCCTTCGGCGACAAGCGCGGCCTCTACCGGCGCGCGCTGGACCACTACCTCACCCGCACGCTGCACGAGCGCATGCGCCGCGTCGAATCCGTGCTGCCGCCGGGCGCGGCCATCACCGCCTTCATGTCCGAGGTGATCGAGCGCTCGCTCTCGGACCAGCAGCATCGCGGCTGCATGCTAGTCAACGCCGCGGTGGAATCGACGCCCGACGACGAGGACCTGCAGGCCGCCATCGTCGCCGAGCTGGATCAGATGCGCGCGTTCTTCCGGCGCTGCATGGTGGCGGGGCAGGGCAGCGGCGAGATCCCGCCGGTGCTGCCGCCCGAAGCCGCCGCCACGCACCTGCTGGCCGTGCTGCTGGGCCTGCGCGTGCTGGCGCGGATCGAGCCGCGGCGCGCGCTGCTCGAAGGCGCGGTCAGCCCGACGCTCGGCCTGCTGGGGCTGCCGCCGCTGCCGGCCGCGGATGGCGGGCAGCGCCCGCAATAGCGGCAGGACCCGTTGCGGCAAGACCCGTTGCCGCGTCCGGCGCGAAACGCGCAGGCGTCCTAGAATGGTCGGCATTCCCGCACGCGAGCACCGTGCATGCCCCAGACCACAAGGACCCCATCCCATGAGTCAACTCTTCCAGCCGCTCTCCATCGGCAACCTGCGGCTTGAAAACCGCATCACCATCGCGCCCATGTGCCAGTACTCGGCCGAGGACGGCTCCGCCGGCGACTGGCACATGATTCACCTCGGCCAGCTCGCCATCTCCGGCGCGGGGCTGTTGATCATCGAAGCCTCCGCGGTCTCGCCGGAAGGGCGCATCACGCCGCAGGACCTCGGCCTCTACTCGGACGCCAACGAAGCCGCGCTGGGCAAGGTGCTCGCCGCCGCCCGCGCGCACGCGCCGATCGCCATCGCCATCCAGCTCGCCCACGCCGGGCGCAAGGCCTCCAGCCACGCGCCGTGGGACGGCGGCCTGCAGATCCGCCCCGACCAGCCGCGCGGCTGGAAGACGGTGGCGCCCTCCGCCGTGCCGCACGCCGAAGGCGAAGACCCGCCGCACGCGCTCGACCGCGCCGGCATGGACAAGGTCCGCGACGACTTCGTCGCCGCGGCGAAGCGCGCCGCGCGCCTGGGCCTCGACGGCATCGAGATCCACGCCGCGCACGGCTACCTGCTGCACCAGTTCCTCTCGCCGCTGGCCAACAAGCGCGACGACGAATACGGCGGCAGCCTCGAAAACCGCATGCGCTTCCCGGTCGAAGTGTTCGACGCGGTGCGCGCCGCGTTCCCGGCCGACAAGCCCGTGTGGGCGCGCATCTCCGCCACCGACTGGGTGCCGGGCGGCTGGGACATCGAAGGCACGGTGGCGCTGTCCAAGGTGCTCAAGGCGCGCGGCTGCGCGGCCATCCACGTCACCACCGGCGGCGTCTCGCCGGCGCAGGCCATCAAGCTCGGGCCGGGCTACCAGGTGCCCTACGCCCAGCGGGTCAAGGCCGAAGTGGGCCTGCCCACCATCGCCGTGGGCCTGATCACCGAACCCGAGCAGGCCGAAGCCATCATCGCCAACGGCGAGGCCGACGCCGTGTCGCTGGCGCGCGCCATGCTCTACGACCCGCGCTGGCCGTGGCATGCCGCTGCCAAGCTCGGCGCGCAGGTGCACGCGCCCAAGCAGTACTGGCGCTCGCAGCCGCGCGAGTACAAGGACTTGTTCATCGATGCGAGCTTCGGGCAGCGTTGACGAGGTGGCGTTGCTGGCCGGCATGCGCGTTCAGTCCAGGCTGTTGAGGAACGACAGTATCCAGATCGTCAGGACGGGCGCGCCGGCCAGGCAGCGCAGCCACAGGTCGCGCCGCGTGGCCCACAGCGCCCACAACGCCGACAGGGCCGCGGCCAGGATGATCGCGCAGGCGGCGAAATAATGCTCGCGCGAGCGGTGGGCGTGGAGCGCGCTCACCGGGCCGAGCACGCCGCCGGCCTGGTCCGGCGGAAAAGCGCTGCCCCAAAGCTCGGCGATCATCAGGAGGCTGACAAAGCCGAGGAGCAGCGTCAGCAGCCATCTGGCCGCGAGCATCCATCGAGATGTTTTTTTCATTCCGGATCGTCGTCATGCATGCGCCTTCGGCGCGACGGTTCCAGATTTACGGCAGGTGGCGGGCGGATTCAGGCGGAAAAATCTGAACCGGGGGTGGGGGATTTCTGGAAAGACAGGCGGGCGGCGGCGTGGCAATGCCTGTGAGCGGGCCTACGACGCCTTGATTGATGACGCGAAGTGAGCGCCATCTGGCCGCCAGAAAAGCAAAAGCGGCAACCCGGATTTGCATACTTATTGCATACCGTGTTGCCGCTTCGGCCTCAAGAACACTGTAAGTCCTTGATTTATATGGTGGGTGGTACAGGGATTGAACCTGTGACCCCTGCCGTGTGAAGGCAGTGCTCTACCGCTGAGCTAACCACCCCCTTTCTCAAGAGAGGCGCGACTCTAGCACATCTGACCTTTAGCCGTCCAGCGTCCAGGGGCTCACCCATGGACGCAGACTTATGGCTACCATCGCCAAACGCACCAATTCGTCAGGACAATCGGTCTATCAGGCGAAGTGCAGACGCAAGGGCTTCACAACTCAATCCAAGACATTCAAGACGCTGGCTGACGCCAAAACGTGGGCGCGGCAAATCGAACGGTCCTTCGACACCGGAGAGGCGCTAGGAACCAAAGGACGGGCAGCGCATTCGGACCAGACTGTGGGCGACATCCTCAAACGCTACCGGAACGAGGTGTGCCCGCTGCACCGTGGCGGTGAGATCGACAAAGAGCGGATCGATGCTTGGCTGGAGATGAAGTGGACGAAAACACCGATCATGGAGTTGTCGCCAACCATCCTCGCCAAGTTCCGGGATGACCGATTGAGGACGGTCAGCGCAGGCACGGTCCTACGTGAACTCAACATCATCCGGGCCGCGCTAAACCGGGCGCGCGTGGACTGGGAAATCCCGGTGCCCGAGTGCAAGATAAGCCGCCCGAAGGCGCCAGCGGCACGTGACAGGCGGCTCAAGGCAGGGGAGTTCGACAAGTTGATGCAAGGGTGCGAGCGCGCCCGGAACAAGCAACTGCGGCCTGCGGTGATCCTAGCCATCGAGACAGCCGCACGGCAGGGCGAACTGCTCAAGCTGACTTGGGCGCATGTTGATTTCTCTGCACATGTGGCCCGGTTTCCGATCACCAAGAATGGCACACCCCGGACCATCCCGCTATCGACACGCGCCATCGAGGCTTTGCAGGAGTTGCAGATGGACAGGCCTGCTAGTGATTCCACACATCCCAAGTTCGGGCACGTCCTGTGGCGATACGCAAACGACCGCAGTAGCCTCAAGCACGCGTTTGCACGGCTGACCAAGCGCGCGGGCATCGAAGGTCTTCGCTTCCATGACCTGCGGCGAGAAGGCGTGTCACGGATGCTGGAGAAGGGGCTGAATATCGTGGAGGTGTCGCAGGTCAGCGGCCACAAGACGCTATCCATGATCCAGCGGTATGCCGCGCCCCGAGCGGAGGATATTGCGATGAAGCTGGGGTAAGCATTGCCGGGTGACCGGCTGACCCTGTAGGTCTGGGGCCAGGATCGCGGAGGATGGGCGCAGCGCCTGTCTGGAACCGTGTTCCTGGCCCTTTTCTTTGGGCGGGTGTAGAGCGAGGTGGGCGCTTGGCCCGTTGGTTTCCCGTGGGCTCTCGCGGGTCGGTGCACTCAGGCCCGGAATCTGCGAATATTCGCCATCTGAGACAAGAACATCGGAGCCAGCAAGATGAGTGCCAGCGACAAGACAGGGTTGGGCCTGTGGCCGCAGATATTTGCCGTGCTCGGAATCACTGCCGCTGCCATGGCCGCTGATTCGGCTGGGCTATTTCCTTCGCTTCCAAGAACACTTGGCAAGTGCAAGATGGAAGCACTCACGCACTCGTCCCCTCTCAAGCTGCGTTCAGCCGAAGCGATAGACAGCACCGGCAATCAGGAATACTTCGACAAGTACGCCGCGCTGGTAACGGCCTGCATGGAGTCGAATGGATATCGCATCGACAGCAGCGCAAAGTCTCGATACACCCTGAACGCAGTAAAGACGATGGACCACAACACAGGCGTTATGCCCGAGGCCAATTATTCAGCCGTACAGATTGAGTCCTTCTGGCAGCGCCGCTGGTTCTGGCAGGATCAGGAGCGATAGTCCTCTGAACAACGAACAACTGCCTTCTACGCCCATGGATGAAAACCCCACGCTCCTACACGCTCTCCTCGCACAGAACGCTGAACTCGCACAGGCTCTCGGCGAGGCAATATGGGCTTTCTCGATGGTGGAAAGGTTGACGTATCGATACTTGCGGAAGCTGTCTAGCGAACCACTTGACGAACTGATGGCCGATCAGCCCTTCAAGGGACGTGTCCGATTGATACGGCATCTAGTAGACCGACTACAGGGCCAAGAGGAGGCAAAGGTTCGGGCGAAGCGATACCTAGACGAGTCAGAGAAGCTTGCAGCCACACGCAACCTGCTGGCTCACAATCCGTGGCAAGTCTGGATCGACTTCGAACAGTCAGTATTCAAGTCCGCAGTCAAGAAGATCACGAACGAGAAGAAATCAATTGATTTGGAAAAGGTGCGCGCGTTCCGTGATGATGCCGGTGAACTTGCATCCAACCTTGAGCACCTGCTAGGGGAACTCCGCTACCCATAAGCAGCACAACCGCCTTCCTTGGGCGGTATCTTGCTCACTTGCGGCGCAGCTTTCCGGTCTGCCGCACAGCATTTAGGACGCAGGCGCGGCGCGTGCCATCATCAAAACTGTTCAGCACCACCACGAGATTGCAGATGCCGCTCATCAACAACAATCACATAAGCATCCACAAAGGCCCGCTGTTCAAGTACAAGTCGCTTGATGGTGCCAACTTCGATCACACGCTTGAGATTCTCCGTGACAGCAGAATCTACTGCCCGACTCCAACGCAGCTAAATGATAAGTTGGAGTGCAAGCCGGACATCATCATCGGTGACTTGAACGATCCGCAGTACAGGAGGAATGTCGAGGGCTGGGCGCGGCGCTGCATTGCGCATCGCGACGAACAGCCGACCGAGGAACAGATTCAGGCTGAACTTGCGCAACTCACGTCAGAAAGGCTTCGAGAGCTTGCTGATGCCACAGCCGGGCCTTATCACGAAGCGATTGATCGACAGTACCGCATACTGAGCATGGCTAAGTCGCCCGTGAACAGCCACCTATGGAGTGAGTATGCCGCCGACTACACAGGTGTGTGCATTCAATTCGATGTCAGGCACCTAGTGACCGCATACAACGTCAAATACAGTGATGAAGTGCCTCTGCTCGATCTGACGGACAACAATGGCTTTGCGTCGCTGAATATGACTGCGCTGCGGAAGCGCAAGAAGTGGGAGCCGGAAGGAGAGGCGCGCATCATTTTGCGTGAGCCACCGTACTATGATCAGCCGCCTCTCATCAACCAGAAATTGAACTTCGGCCTGAAGGCGTTGAGGGCGGTGATGTTCGGATACCGGGCTGCAGACGAGAAGAAGCGGGCGTTGATTGACGCAATTCGCGGGCGCAACGTGCCGCTGTACATTGCTGGCGGCTCTCCCTTCAAGGGAGTCGGCCTGCGCCCCGTGGGCCGTTCTTGACTACTTCCCGCGCTTTTCTCTCCAGAGGTAGGCCGGTGCATCCTTCCAGTCAGCAGGGATGAAATTGAAGCGTTGAGTGCCCGGACGGGTGAAGCCCTTCGGGTCAGTCGAATACTCCGAAAGCAAGGACACTAACTTGCCACGCTCATCCTTTGCCACGCATCCTTCGCCGCGAGCCAGATCGTCCACCCCTTGCCGCAGTATGTAGAACTTCAACCCCTCCAGCGGATACGGATACCACTTTGTCTGGACGAGACACGCCTCGCTGTCGCTCATATAGGCGACTAGCTTTCCCTCTACAAGAACGGCCACGCTTTTGATATTGCCAATGGTGCGCGGCAGGTTTCTGTAGACGGTTGATGCATCGCTGTGGTCCACCGGAACATTCGAGCGTTGGTTTGGCTGTACCGGATAGGCGCTGGCATTCGGCATAGATGCGAACGCAAGCCAAGTTGCCAGTGTTGCCGTGCTGACTACCGTTCTGATGTTCATCGCCTCTCCCTTCCCATAAGTGTCTTTGTCGCGCCGATTATTAACCGTTAGCCGGCAAGCGGCACACACTGCTCTGGTAGGGAGAAGGCAACCGCCTTTGTCAGGTTGCGTCACCCTAACGCGCAACAAGCTCAAAGTGATACTCGATGCCTTCCCACACAAACACCTCGCGCCCTGATGCCTTGAGCCGCATCCGGAATCGAATGTGCTGGTGGTCTGGTAGGCCGTGAACGCGAAATGACTCGCGCAAACTCTTGCTTTCGGTTGACCTGCTGCCAACAGTGCAACGCACAGCGTCTCGCGTGATGCGGGCTATCAAAACCTCTTCACGCTTCCACGACTCCGCAACACCTTCGGCATTTTTGGCGCGCAATCTGCCATCTGCGTTTACATCGGGCTCCGGGAGTGCCACTGACTCCTTGCCCATGTCATACAGGTGCGCAGGCAGGCTTACCATGTCGCTGATCGAGAGCAGGGCGGCGCTGAATCCCGGCTGGTTCAGGTTGTCAACGGTCCATGCGAATGGGTTGCACTGGTTCATGGTTGGTGCTCCGGTCAGGGACTCGTCAAACGTCCCCTGCCCGAGTAGGGCGGTAACTTGTGGTGCGAATCGCTCATGATTTATGGGGTCCGTGTTTAGGTGGAGGAGGGCGAGGGGCGCGTAGAGGGACGTGCCGCCTGAGAGAACGCCGCGCCTGTGAACGTGTATCCGTAGGATCGGTGTTCTATTGGGCGCGGCGTTGCGGCTGGGTCAATGGGTCGTGTGGCGCGGTTCGTTGGCCCCGTCCACCGGGTCGTGTGTCGGCGATGGGTTCGTGGCCGGTACTCCGGCAGGCGGCGTGCCGTGGGCCTTGTAGAACTCGTCCAGGTTCATGCCGCGACGCGTGTTGCCTCTCTCGTCGGTGATCGTGATGCTGTGGATGACGTTGAGCTCCTTCACCGCAGAGATGCGGGCAGAATGCTTTGCCGCAGGATCGCGCAGCACGCTCAGGAGTTCCAGCGTGGCGATCTTGTCATTCCACAGGTCACGGTTCTTGGCCTCGTGCAGCCGCTTGCGCACCTCAGCGCGCACCCACGGGTTGTGCTCGATTTCGTGAATCTTCAGGTGGCCGTTGTGCATGGCCTGTTCGCTGCCGAACACGCGGATGAATGCCACCTGCGGCGGGTAGCCATGCACACGGTACGTGACGTACTCGTGGAAGTAATCTGGATTGAGCTTCGCAAATTCGGGGTCGCCGAAATCGGATGCTGGGATGCGGGTGATGGTGCTCATGGTCGTTGGCGCGCCGGGCCTGCCGCGCTTGTGTTCTGCGTACGCGAGCGAGTATGTCTGGGGCCAGTGTCTGCCGCGAGCGGTGTGGAGTGTTCGTTGGCGCTGAGGGCTTGCCGCGTGCAGTTCGATCCGCGAACGTGTTCTGGTTGGTGTTGGGCGATGAGCCGCGAGTGACTGTCGGTGTGCTGATGGGAGCGGTCCAGCCGCACGGCTGGTGGATTGGGACAATCCAGAATGATCAATGGTTGTGCCGCGAATCTGCTTCAAATCTTGCTAAGGTAAGCCGCTGCCATAAGGTATGGGTCCTACCTTAACGGTGAACACTGGAGGCCCAATAGAATCAAGGGCCTTTCATTCATAAGGTATTAAGGTAATGAGGTAACGAATATTTAAAGAATCTATAGGAAGGACGTACACGTTCGCATTACGAATTCTATTGATAACGGCGTACCGATAGGTTAGTGCGTACTCCGTATAACCGGGAAGGGTTTTCGGAAGGTAACTTACCTTATGGATTTTGGGATCAGTGAGAGTCCACGCGGCCAATCCCTGCAAGGGATAGCGGGCGCACCGATAAGGTAAAACAGCGCGTACTTAGCCACGTACCTTATGCGGACCGAATCCCACTATTTTCGAAATATCCGCGATCCACAGAATTTAGCGCAATAAAAAAGGGCGGCAACCCGTAAGGATCGCCGCCCATAGCCAGCAGAATTAACGCTCAAGTTCTAAAATCCGTGTTCCTCGCTCCGGGATGCATCTGCCATCTGCTTGTTCACGTACTCAAGATGTGCGGCGTCACCCCTGTCTTCGCCATCAGCTTCGTCCTTATCAAACCGGAACTTCTCCTTCAAATCCGCAACTGAGATTCCATCGAAAGCAAATCCTGGCCTGTTGGCATTCAGGTTCTTCATGAACCGTCCACCATACCGCGACATTGATGCCCTAACGGCATGCGGGTGCGGATCGCGGGATGCACGAGACAGGCGGCGGATTGCCGTGCAGATGTCCTCCATCTTGAGTGCGGCGCCGGCAGGGGAATCTCCGCGTTTGCGCTTGTCCCACGCCTTGTCATTGGACAGACACCAGTCCATTGCCGCACCGAAATAGTTGTCTACCTCTGAGTGGTGCAGCACGCCGCGCGCTTGGCTCATTTCCTTCTCGGAGAATTTCTGCACATCGCGCACCACGCCGCTTGTGAACTCGACATAGCCTTGATGCCCGTGCTCCTCCATCCAAGCTCGGCACTCTGCCATCACTTGCCAGAAGCGTAAGCTGAATCCGCCATCCTCTTCAAACTTGGCGCTGAATTCCTTGTCCCAAGCAGGCTTGCCATCCTCATCATCAATCTGTCCGCAGAACATCGGATAGAAACGCCGGTTGCCCGTCTCATCTCGGTGGAACCCGTCATAGCTATTCCCGTCCATGACGATGATCCACTGACGCTGCTGCAAGATATGCGGCTCGTACTTGAGGTCCATCATGTCAGCTTCCAGCGGAATGAATGCCTTGACCTTGCCAAGGTCCGCCTTGCTGAGGCCGACCATCTCACCGATGTTGGCGATGACGCTGTGGCCTGTGATGGATCTCAGGAACGTACCATTGCCGATGGCGGCAAGGTCCAGCAGCGCCACGTTGGCGTCTGGTCCGATTACCTCGCGACAGATCAACTTAGAGAAGTTCGATTTGCCTGCGTTCTGGCCGCCGATGAGCGATAGGACAATGGGGGCGTAGCAGCCGGGCTGCATGATGCGGTTGTACAGGGACAGCCAGAAGTATTTTCCGACTCTACGATTGAGGCCGTCAGCATCATCAAACGGCTCCATGATGTCGATGATTAGCGTTTCCAGCCGCGACTGCCCATCCCATTCTGGAATCATCCTTGTGAAGCGATACTCCAGATCATTCATGCGCTTGGCGAGAATCCAATCGCGATAGGATCGGCGAACTTCCGGCGCCTTTAATCCTTTGATCCCGGCCTTGGACAGAGCCTTCACCAACTCCGTCACCGATGTGTTGCCCTCAAGTGGCTCGCCGGTGTGCGTGATTGTTCGACCACGGAACGTATCGAAGTGCGGCCTGTCGGGCAACTCGCTGCCGAACAGCGCATCAAACACGGCCCACAGGTTCACATCACTCAGCAGCGGCTGCATCACAACCATCCCACCGCTGTTCACCGGCTTTTCCTCCGGGAAGTCGATGGCCCCAAGTTTCACCATGGCCTTGGCGCGCTCATACAGGTCCGGCTCCATCCGTGCTTCTGCGACTTTGGCATCTGTCTCCTGCTCAGTGGCAGCCTGTCTCAGAAGGGCTTTCTCTTCCTCCCGCCTTCCGTGGTCTAGCATCCCGTCAAGGCTTGTGTCTTCTTCTGGGAAAGTCAACGGCGAACCTTGATCAACCTCGCCATCTACCGGCGCACCAGTGTGCTCAATATTCTCGTTGCCGCCTACATCGCCTGCTTGCATACTTAACTCCGGTTACTTGCACAGCCAATCGAATTAGAGCCGCCACGGTTTAGCCCGCCGTTGCGGCTTTTCTTTTGCGTATCGACTGGTCAAGCTGCTGTTAGCCGGAGTCTGGCGATCACGTCTTGGGTAGGCCGCGCTTGGGCCTATTGGGTCCGGGAGTCCGCCCGGTAGCGGTCTTACAGTGTTCCTGTGGGCCGATTAGGTCGCGTCTTGCTCCGGGGCCTTGGGCTTCGGCTTCCAGCCTTTGGGGCGGCCCTCACGAAATCCGAAGTCGCGGCGAGCGAACGGCACAGGGTTGCCCTCGGCTACGTGAGCCAGGGCGTGGCGGATGTAATCGGCCAGCGAGAAGCCCTGAGCTTTGAGAGCTTCCATTGCTGCCGCGTTGATCTTGGGATCGATTGAGTAGGTTGACCGCATCGCGCTCTCCTGTTCGTCTGGCCTATTCTCTAACGCGACGCTGCGTTTGGAGTGTCCATGTGGCATGTCAGCGACGGACACACAGCCGCGTCCGATGTTCACTGGCGTGCAGTACGATTTCTGTGTTACGGCCAATCCCGGCTGTAGCAAGCCAAAGGTTCAGTCTCGGTTCCGTCAGGCCGAAGTTGTTGCTTGTCCTTCGCTCGCTTTACCTCCGTTCGTGCCGCACAGTGCCGGTAGCCATCCCCTGGCTGTAGTCGCCGGAAGTCCCGCTGTGCGGCCTCCTTTTCTCCTCGTGCCTTGTATCCGTGGTGTCCAGAGCGATAGCGTTGCCGGGAACACATGCCGCGCCGATACTCCTCCTGCGCTCGCATCGTTGTTGCTCCTGAGTTGGTTGAGGTTGAAGGCCCGATAGTCACAAGCTGTCGGGCCTTTCTTCTTTAGTGCTGCACGGAATGGCCATTTGCCTTGATCCGCTCGCGCACCGTTTCCAGTTCCACCTCTGCGGCCTTCCGCGTGGCAAGGCGCTTGCCGCCCGTAGCTATCTGTCGCAGCGCCTGTTCAGCATCCTTCACCGTCCACACCGGCTCACCGTGCAAGAACGCGCCGACACCTTCATGCACTTCGATGGCCGCCATGTTTGCCGCGACAATCGGTTGCACGGTCAGGTCCATCTCCTGCAAGAGAAAAGGAACAATGTTTGTGCCGCGTGCCAGCGTCACGATTTCGGCGAACGCTGTGACCCACGCATCAAGCGGGTGCATCCCCTTTGTCCGTTGCAGCGCGTATGCGTTGATGCGGTCCATGTGGTTCTTTTCCATGTACTCGATCAACTGATGCACGCGCTCGAATTCCACGCTGTTGTCACTGTTCAGATAAGCAATTGCAACTTTCACGATTACCTCCGGAATGGGTTGATGGCTTGCGCCAGTTGAAGAAGGGCGGCCTTCGGAAGCCAGCAGGCAACGATAAGGGCCAGCAGCGCCGCGACCTGCCCAGCCTCGTACATCAGTTGGATTGCGTCAATCATTGCGCGTTCCGTTTGCCGTCAACCTCTATTTGTAGTGCCTTCCAGTCTTCCAGTCGGTTGTAGCCTCGGACTAGTGAGCTTGCGATGCGCCTCGACAAATGCCAAGTCAGTGGCCTGTCACCAAGGATCAGCCGCTGAAGTTCGCCCTCCGAGATGTGCATGCGTGCGGCCATCTCACATCGCTGAATGCCTGCAAATTCCATCATTTTGCGAAGGCGCAGGCCGGGGTGCCGGATGGACAGGATGCACTCGCGCTGTTGCAACTGTCGTTTGCTTGTGCTCATTGCGCAATCTCCGTTTGCTTTCTCTGCTTCTTGCCGCCCGACTGGGCCATGTAGAGGTCATACGCGGCTTGGGCGCCGATCCACTGCGAAGCGAGGTTGTCCGGGTGTGGGTGCGCCTGCTCGATGGCCAGTGCGTACATGGCCGTGATGGGCCGTTCGTTGCTGAGCAGGCGATACACCGTATTGCGATCCACGCCCATACGGGCTGCGAACTCTTGACGGGTTACACCAGCCTTCGCAATCAGGGCGGCAAGCATGTCGCCCGGCGTCACAATATTTTTATGGGAATTTGACATTGAATTTCCTCGATCGTTTGTCCTGTGCCTGAGCGGATTATCGGTCTAATGCCATGCCCCCGGTTAAGAGGCAGTGTTCACATGCTTCCTCCGATGTAAAGGCGGAATATCCCCGTGGAAACTAGGATTCCGCCCATCGTTAGGCTGTCTGTGTACGGTATGACTGTCTCTGAAACGGATACGATTCTTGTACGCCTTAACGCGACAACAGGCTAAAGAAATCTAAATAAAGTCGCAGATCGGAGTTAATTCAAATGCGTAATTTTGCTATTCAAGTAATCGGGCGTGAACTGTCCCTGAGTCCGTCCGACTTCGCACAGGAAGGGACAGTCCGCTTTCTTGCTGGCCTCAAGGCTCTGCGTCTCTACGTGGAGCTACGCGTGCGCGGCCACGGCACGGTGGACAGCTTCTATACGGCCTTCCGCGAAACGTTCAATGGCCACCCGGACGCGGTGAACTCGGCAATGGAAGCCTTTGAGGCGACCGACTTCTATGGTCGCTGCCTGCGCTCGGTGCTTGCTGAAATTCCGGCAGACGAACTCGCCAAGGAGTGGGCCGCGCGTGCAGAGGAGTTCACGGTGATGTCGCGGCAGCACGCCATGTCGATCTACCTGAACCTGCCTGCCAATGCTGATGAGGTGATTGGAACGTGGACCGGGAGCGGAGACATTCCATTCGAGTATGGGCAGCACCACCGCGCTCGTGACGAGCAGGCAATTGCTGCTCTGGCCGAAGAGCAAGCCCGTGAGCATCGCCGGGAGAGTAGGGAGCACGCGCGCCAGACCGGTGGCGATTACGAGACGATGGCCGACAAGCGCAGTGAGCCCAATTTGTGGCAGCAAGGGCCGCGCTATCTGCGCATCGAAACGGGCCACGGCATCGTGGTGAATGAGCAAGGCGTTGCGGTTGTGTACTGATGACCAAGATCAACGCCGCGCTGATGCTGCACCTTCCTGCTCTGGTCGGGGAAGCGCAAGCCTTCACGCGCGTTGAACTGAATGGCTGCATGCGGCGCATCGTCTCCCTCCGTGCTCTTCGTGAAGCGGGATACCGGCTCCGGTTGGACCTGCGGTTCACCGGCGCGGAGATGGACGAAGCAATGAAAACGCTGGGTTGCGAGCGCATCCAACCGGCCCGCCGCGTGCAGTACGACCTCACTCGATTCAGGAGCATCTGAAATGCAAGCAAATCACTATCGGCTCATCGGCGAGGGCACCGAAGCCATCCTGATGGATGGCCGCGTATTCCCGAAGGGCGCGCTGATTGAATTCACCAACATCTTTGACCGACAGCTGGCGGCCGACTCGCGTCCATCTGAAATCGTGCGCGCTGGCGAGTTTTTGACCATCGACCTGAAGCGCGGCCAATCGCACCGCACCATCGGCTATCCGGTGCTGTTCTGCGTGAAGGCGGGCAGCGAGTCCGAAGGAAACCTCATGGCCGCAGCCATTGCGCAAAAGCCAGGCGATGAGGCGTTGTTGTACGTCAAGCACGCTGACGGATCGGTGTACGAGTTCAGCGTGGGCCGCTTCACCGTCCATCCCGTAGAGCGAGATTTCACCGCCCACTTCCGCGAGGTGCGGCAGGTCAGCGCGGTTGTGTACGAGTCTCTGCGAGGTCCGCGTAATTCCGAAGGTGAATGCGTATTCACCAACGAGGCTGACCCAGTTCGACACGATGCGTTGTGGGCTGACTTCCAGCCGGAGCCTGAGCAGGCCGCGACCGTTTGAACCGACTCTCCACCCAGCCACGCCCCAACCTCAAATCAAAGTTCAGGAGTAGCAAATGTCAGATGGTCTTGACAAGTTCATACTCTCCTACACAGTGGAGCTCAAGGACTCCATTGCGCGGCTGGAGAAGCTCAACCAGAAGGTTGATGCGGTAGATGAAAGAGCCAAGAAGGCCGGAAACGGTCTGAAGGATTTCGCGAAAGGCGCTGGCGATCAACTCGGCAGACTTGTGCCCGGTGTCAATGCGGTCACGAGTGCCGTGTCGTCCATGGGTAAATCCTTCGGTCTGGCTGGTGCCGCTGTGGCGACACTCGGAGCAGGCGTTGCCGCGCTACTCAAGATGCGTGAGCAGTACAACAACCAGCGCACTGTCGGGCAAGACGCTGGTGTGTCTGGGATGCGTATCGAGGAATATCAGCGCAAGCTGCAAAAGAACGGTGCAGGGTACGTGACGCGTGAACAGACTGCAGAGGCTGTCCGTAGTATCACGAGCAAGGCCAGTGCGGCATATGCCGATCCGACACGGATGGGTGCTGACGCAAAGCTATTCCAACTGCTTGGCATTGATGTGGGCGCTCTCGGTAAGGGCTCGCGCTCAGGCAATGCCATCATCGGTGATGTCGGCAAGAAGTTTGCCAGAGGCACTGAGGCGCAGGCTCAGGCATGGGGTGCCCAGCTTGGCCTGTCTCCGGATGTCAGCAAGGCCATTCGCAAGGCGGGCGCTTCGATGGGCCAGGTGACCGAGTTCAGCAACGAGGAAATCCAAGGCCGCGCCAAAGCCCAACAAGAGTTGGACAAGTTCAACGACGCCACTGCAAAGCTGTCGGAGCAATTCACGCGCCTGTCCAATCAAATCGCTGAGAAGCTGCTGCCTGCGGTGACGGCTATCGTCTCCTTCTTTACCGATGAGCGGAAGAAGGAGACGCCTGAAGAGAAGGAGCGCCGGAGCAACGCAGGCCACGCCGGCAGGAATGCCGCAAAAGCGCAGCGTGACCGCTGGGCCGGCAACGCGGAATTCCGCACTCCAGAAGATGCAGAACGGGAACAGAGGGAGAAAGAGGCGGCTGAGAAAAAGGCCAAGGCTGACGCGGCCAAGGCTGAGAGCGACAAGAAGAATTCCGAAAAGAATCAGGATGCCGCCAACAAGGCGATGGACGCAGCGGATGAAGGGGCGAAGCACGGAAGGCAGGCCCAAGACGATTTCCAGACGGCCATCAACATGTTCAGCGGCGCTGTATCGGCATTCTCCAATGCGGTGGACGAGCGACAAGCAATGGCCGCGTGGGCGGGCGAAATCGGCAAGGCAGCAGGACTCTCCACGCCGGGCGCTTCCGGGCAAAGCGCGAAGCCCGTGCAGTCCACCCAGTTCGATGCCTTCTTTGAGTCCGCAAGCAAGAAGACCGGCGTGCCTGCCGATCTTCTCAAGCGTATTTCCGGCGTGGAATCCAGCTTCAATCCGAATGCAGTCAGCGATGCCGGTGCGCAGGGACTCATGCAACTCATGCCGGCCAACTCGAAGTCCATGGGCATCGCAAATCCCTTCGATCCTGAATCCAACATCCTGGGCGGTGCGCGTCTGTTCGCTGACTATCTCAAGCGTTCTGGCGGAGATGTTCGCCGCGCCCTGATGATGTACCACGGTGGCCTCAAGGAGGAGGGATGGGGCGCAAAGACGCTGGCCTATCCGGACAAGGTTCTTGGATTTGGTGGTGTGTCTGCGAGCGGAGAGTCCAAAGCCAACATCCGACTGCGCCAGACGTACGAAAACATTGCATCCGGCCTCGGTGTCACGCCGCGCCAGTTGCGGCTGGGCGGAATCAATCGTGGCGATGTTACGTGGCAGGCCAACCAGATGGAGGCCGGCCTGCAGAACAAGCTGTTCGACCTGCGCCGCCAGCTTCAAACGGCCAATCTCCCAAAGACGGAATACGACCGGATCAAGCGGGAAATCAACGATCAGTCGATTGCGTTGAACACCCTTCGCGAGAATCGCGGCGCGGTTGAGGATAAGGCGCGTGAGGGCGGACGTTCCATCACGGTCGGCTCCATTCCGATCACCGTGAACTTTAACGGGCAGCCCAACGCCAACCAGCGCAACGACATTCATGACGCCATCAAGCAGGGTGTTGTTGACGGTCTGAACGCGGTCCAAAGCGGGAACGTGCTGTGATGCCGGGCACTAGGTGTTCGTGGGCTTCGGCCCTCTGAACACTGGTCATCGGTACGCTCGAAGGGTGGCCGCGAGCGCAACGAACCGGCCACCGATCCAACCTCAAATACATCAATCAGGAGTAGGAAATGAGCAAGAAAGAATTCCATGCCTTCGTTTGCGATTCGGCAAACGGTCGCGTGCACAGCGTGTCGCACAACACAGTGCAAGCCCGTCAACTTCAGGCCGCCATGCGTCAAGGCAGCGAGACGGCTCGCGGCCTGCTGTTGAAGATGCACGCAACGGATGAAGCCGCGACCAATCAACTGGCCAACGCCGGTAACATCAGCGGCCTGAATGCAGGCACCGCAGGCGTCTCCGCCACTGTCGAAGGCATCAGCCCACGTCAGCCCGGCGAAGGCACCGAAGGCGATCACGATGGCAAGGTGCAGGATGGTGGTGTGGATGGGGAATCCCTGCGAACCACCATTTCTTTTGTCGAGCAAATTCTGGCCGCTGTGAAGGCTGTTGCAGCAAAGCGTGGTTCGGCTATGGATGCGGGTCTTGCCAACCACATCGAAAGCGCAATCTCCATCCTTGAGAGTGCCAAGTCGATTTCATTTGGCATGGAGAACACCGACCAAGCTGGCGTAGCCATCTCCAACCTCATGAGCGCAGTCAGCGAACTTCAATCGTTGCTGGCGGGCTGCGTATCCAATGTTGCTGAAGGTCTGAATCCTGACGGATCAAACGTAGTCAGCGAGGAGACCATTGACAATGAGGCTGCCACGCTGACTGGCGAGCAGTATGATGAGAATGACGTGCACTACTCCGAGTCGGCAACCGGCATGGATGAGGGGGCTGTTCTGGCAGAAGCCGCGAACATGCTTGAGAAGATGGACGCGCAAGACGCGGCGTTTGACGTGCGGTCGCAGCGCCAACGTTCCGACATTCTCAATGGCCTGCAATCGCGCGGCGCGATCTATGCGGCTGGTGTGCGTTCGGCGATGGACGTGAAGTCGGGCGCTTCCCAAGATGCAGCAGAGGCCGCGATGCGTGCAGCAGGCATCCAGATCACAAAGCGCGGTCAACGCGAACTGCGCGGCTGATCGCTTCTCCTGCTCCGACAAGACCGCCTTCGGGCGGTTTTCTTTTGGCCGCGAGTTCTGATCGAAACTGAACGTGGATACAGCCGGAAAGTCGCGGCCCAGTACCCGTCCAGCGCCAAACTTCCGCCTTAGAACGTGTACGTTAGGAGGCGCTCACTGGATCGCGCTTACCGTAGCCAACAGGTGCGCAATCAGATTTGTGATGAACGTGAATACTGGGATGCCCGGCCACTGGTCGTTGATGGTCTTCATCACCGCATGACTGATCCACAGCGTGATGTTGATGCGCAGAACCGTGAGGGTGACATTGGCGCTGGCCGCAACCTTGGTCTTGTACTTGGCAGCCTTCGGCCTTGCGGTCTTCCTGACCGGGTCAGTCTTCGGTTTCCGTAGGGCGCCCATTTGGCACAGTCCTCGCAAGCTTGTGTTGTTGGCCTTGGGAGTAGGGCGCCAGAGGCCGGGATGTCTACGGGAGATCGTACTTGGCCGGACATCCGTTTACTAGGCTGCAACGTGTCCGCTGGGCGCAGGAGCCACGCGCGGCGGATCGCCTGTAGCTCGGCATGGTCGGACGGTCGCGTTGGCTCCCTGTGGGTTCTCGTGGGTCAGGCCGCGAGTCCCGGAAGGCGGTTGCTTGGCGCAAAAAGGACCGCCTTTTTGAGTCCCGGTAGAATCAAGGTTCGCGCGGTAATTCCGCCGTGCGAAAACCATCCCGGATGCTGGACGTTCTCAGGGCTCGGATGGGCTAGAAGTTGGGATTTTTGAGGGTGAGAATAGCAAAATGGCCTACGTGCGTTTGCATCGTAAGCCATTGATTTTGCTACCGAAATACTGGTGGGTGGTACAGGGATTGAACCTGTGACCCCTGCCGTGTGAAGGCAGTGCTCTACCGCTGAGCTAACCACCCCTGCTGCTGCGTTGTTGCTGCCGTGCTGCAGAGAAACGAAATTATGCCGGCACCTCTGTATCTTGTAAAGCCCTTTCTTGGAAATTTCTTCAAAAAAGTGGTGCGGCACATCCACGGGGCTGGCGCTGCCCTTGCGTGGAGCGCCCCATGCCGGTCTACGCGGCCTGGGCGGCATCGGTTTCGGGCGGCGGTTCCTTCCATACCACCTTGCCGCCGCTGGCCTTGTCGAGCTGCTTGAGCACGCCGAGGTGGGCTTCGATTTCCTCGTCGCTGGCCATCAGCACGGGCAGGGCCAGGCGGGAGAGGTCGGCGGCGGCCACCGCGCCGCTTTCCTCGCCGCCGCCTTCGAGCATGTCGATCACCAGCGAGTTCTGGCCGCGCGTCATGGCGAGGTAGACCTCGGCCAGCAGTTCCGCGTCGAGCAGTGCGCCGTGCAGCGTGCGGTGCGCATTGCTGACGCCGAGGCGGTCGCACAGCGCGTCGAGCGAGTTGCGCTTGCCGGGGAACATCTGGCGGGCTTCGCGCAGGGTGTCGATCACGCTGCCGGCGTGTTCGCGGAACGGCGGCAGGCCGACCAGCTTGAATTCCATGTCGAGGAAGCCAAGGTCGAACGGCGCGTTGTGGATGATCAGCTCGGCGTCCTGGATGAAGTCGCGGATCTCGAGGGCGACCTCGGCGAACTTGGGCTTGTCGGCCAGGAATTCGAGCGTGATGCCGTGCACGGCGATCGCGCCTTCGTCGATGTCGCGCTCGGGGTGGACGTAGAAGTGCAGGTGGCGGCCCGTGAGGCGGCGGTTGAGCAGCTCCACGCAGCCGATTTCAATCAGGCGGTCGCCGCCGGCGGCGTTGAGGCCGGTGGTTTCGGTGTCGAGTACGATCTGTCGCATGGCGGGCATTCTAACCGGTGGGGCGCGGCGGCCGGCCGCCGCACGGGTTACTGTTGCTTGAGCGAGGCCACGCCGCGGTTGGCGAGGGCGTCGGCGCGTTCGTTGCCGGGGTGGCCGTTGTGGCCGCGCACCCAGTGCCAGGAGATGTCGTGGCCCTGGGCGAGCTTGTCCATTTCCTGCCAGAGGTCGGCGTTCTTGACCGGCTTCTTGTCGGCGGTCTTCCAGCCGCGCGCCTTCCAGCCGGGCAGCCATTCGCCGATGCCTTTCTGCACGTATTGCGAGTCGGTGTAGACCGCCACGCGGCAGGGCCGCTTGAGCGCGCGCAGCGCTTCGATGACGGCGGTCATCTCCATGCGGTTGTTGGTGGTGTTGTGCTCGCCGCCGAACAGTTCCTTTTCGTTGCTGCCGGCGACCAGCACGGCGCCCCAGCCGCCGCGGCCGGGATTGCCCTTGCAGGCGCCGTCCGAGTAGATGATGACGTCTTCGATTTCGTTGCTTGACATGGAGTTCGCTGCTGGGGCGGGCGGCCTGTGGCGGCGCCCGCCGGGTTGTTCGGTAAAGAGTCGGTGGCGTTCAGTGCTCGTCGCCGGGCGACTTGCCGTGGGTGCCGGTGGGCGTGGCCACCGGCGCGGCGACCGGCGACAGCGCGGGCTTGGTCTTCCACGCGGGGCCGACCAGGCGGATGTTGCGCACGCGCTTGACCGCCGAGATCATGTAGACGGAGCCGAAGATCGGCCACCAGCGGTCGCCGGCCTTTTCCATGAAGGCGGCGCGCTGCAGCCAGCGCTCGGTGCGATAGGGCGGACAATAGCAGCCGAAGCGGCCGCGGATGATATCGAATCCGAGCAGCTTGAGCCAGTCCTTGATGCGCACGAAGCCGATCGACTGGCTGTCGTGCGGCAGGAACGGGTCGGCGCCGAGCCGCTTGAGGCCCTGGCGCGCGCCCCACAGGCTCATCGGGTTGAAGCAGGTGACGACCACGCGGCCTTCGGGCATGAGCACGCGGGAGACCTCGCGCAGCACTTCGTGCGGGTCTTCGGAGAATTCCAGCACGTGCGGCAGGGTGACGAGATCGATGCTTTGCGTCTCGAACGGCAGTTCGTCGAAGCGGCACAGCAACTGGCGCGCGTCGGCCTGGGCGCGCGGGCTGTGGGGGCCGCTGCCGGGCGCCAGCGCGAGTGCGGAGAACGGCATGCGGTTCTCGCGCAGGGTGTCGATGTGGGGCAGGCCGAGCTGCACGGCGTGGTAGCCGAAGATGTCCGTGACGGTCCGGTCGTACTGGGTCTGCTCCCATTGCAGCATGTACTGCCCGGGTGGCGAGGCAAGCCAGTCTTCCCAACTTATAATCGGACGCTTGGACATAGGAGCACGCATGTTGAAGGTGGAGCCGATTCCCGCATTCCAGGATAACTATATCTGGGCGATCCACGACGGTCACTGCGCCGCCGTGGTGGACCCGGGCGAGGCTGCGCCGGTGGAGGCTTACCTGGCGCGCCACGGGCTGGCCCTGGGCGCTATTGTAATCACCCACCACCACGGCGATCACCAGGGCGGCGTGGCGGAGCTGCTGGCGGCACACCCGGCGGCGCCGGACGGCGCGCCGCTGCCGGTGATCGGGCCGGCCGGCGAGCGCATCGGCGGGCGTACCGTGGCCGTGCGCGAGGGCGACACGGTGGACGTGGCCCATCCCGCCATGCGGTTGCGCGTGCTGGACGTGCCGGGCCACACCGCCGGCCACGTCGCCTACGTGGCCGACCTGCCGGGCGCGGGCCGCGCGGTGTTCTGCGGCGATACGCTGTTCGCCAGCGGCTGCGGGCGCCTGTTCGAGGGCACGCCGGCGCAGATGCTGGCCTCGCTCGACAAGCTGGCCGCGCTGCCGGGAGACACGCGCGTCTACTGCGCGCACGAGTACACTCGCAGCAACGTCCGCTTTGCCCGCGCGGTGGAGCCGGACAATGCCGCGCTGGCGGCGTGGGAGGCGCGCGTGGAGGCGCTGCGCGCGGCCGGCACGCCGACCGTGCCGACCACGGTGGCGCAGGAGCGCGAGGTCAATCCGTTCCTGCGCTCGCGCGAGCCCGGCGTGCGCCGGGCGGTGGTCGCCCACGCGGGCGGTCCCGCCGGCGACGACGCGGCGGCCTTCGGCGCGCTGCGCGGCTGGAAGGACAATTTCCGCTGATTGCACGCGGCGCCCGCCAGCCTTTGCCTGGCCTGCGCCCGCCGCATCCATTGCCCGCCGCGCCGGCCTGCCGGCCGCCGCGGCGGGGAGAATTTCATTGACGCGAAAGCCGGATTTTTTTAGCATCAGGCAAATTTTTAGCGTCACGATTTGAGAACTTAATGAAAATTGGTCGATTACTGGCGGTATTTGCGTGTGCCACGCTGCTAGCAGCGTGCGCCAGCACGCCAACGCCGCCTGAAGCCGCCGACGGCGGCACCGCGACCGCCTCCGCAACCAGACCGGCTGTCTCGAAGCCCGATCCGCTCAACTCGATCAACAGCGCTTCCGTCATCAACGTCGACAGCGACAGCCTCGACTGGCTGCGCGGCCCGTCGAACGACATCTGGGGCCGCATCCGCCGCGGCTTCGCCATGCCCGACCTGGAAGGCACGCTGGTCGACGACCGCACGCAGTGGTACGCGCAGCGGCCGGACTACATGGAGCGGATGGTGGGGCGCTCGAGCCGCTACCTGTATCACATCGTCGAGGAGCTGGAGCGGCGCAAGATGCCCACCGAGCTGGCGCTGCTGCCGTTCGTGGAGAGCGCGTTCAACCCGCAGGCCGAGTCCACCGCCAAGGCCGCCGGCATGTGGCAGTTCATCCCGAGCACCGGCAAGACCTACAACCTCAAGCAGAACATGTTCCGCGACGAGCGGCGCGACGTGCTGGCCTCCACCGACGCCGCGCTCGACTACCTTGCCCGGCTGTACGACATGTTCGGCGACTGGCAACTGGCGCTGGCCGCCTACAACTGGGGCGAGGGCGCGGTCTCGCGCGCCATCGCGCGCAACCAGGCGCGCGGGCTGCCGACCGACTACGCCAGCCTGAGCATGCCCAACGAGACGCGCTACTACGTGCCCAAGCTGCAGGCGGTCAAGAACATCATCGCCAACCCGCAGTCGTACGGGGTCAAGCTGCCGGACATCCCGGACCACCCGTACTTCGTCACGGTGACGACCTCGCGCGACATCGACGTCACGCTGGCGGCCAAGCTGGCCAACCTGCCGCTCGACGAGTTCAAGGCGCTCAACCCGTCGTTCAACCGGCCGGTGATCCTGGGCGCGGCCAACCCGCAGATCCTGCTGCCGTTCGACAACGCCGAGCGCTTCCAGTACAACCTCAACACCTACCGGGGCGGGCTGTCGAGCTGGACCGCGGTGACGGTGGACAACCGCGAGCGCATCGAGTCGCTGGCGGCGCGGCTGAACATCGACGCCGACACCATCCGCGACATCAACCGCATTCCCAAGGGCATGCGGCTCAAGGCCGGCTCCACGGTGGTGGTGCCGCGCTCGGGCGAGCACAACCAGGACATCAGCGCCACGCTGGCCGAGAGCGCCATGATGGCGGTGGAGCCGGACGTGCCGGACGCGCGCCGCATCGTGGTGCGCGCCGGGCGGCGCGACACGGTGGCCACGGTGGCGCGCCGCTATGGCGTGTCGGCGGGCCAGGTGCAGTCCTGGAACAAGCTGTCCGGCACCAAGCTGGTGGCGGGGCAGAGCCTGGTGGTGATGGTGCCGGCGGCGAGCCGCTTCGCCAGCGCGCCGGCGCTGCCGTCGACCGCGTCGGCGCTGGTGCCGGTGCGCGCGGTCGAGCCGGTGCGCGCGTCGGCGCCCGGCAAGGGCGGCCGCGGCGCGCGCCAGCGCGTGGAGGTGCAGGCGGTGCCGCGCAAGGGCGCGGCCGTGGCGGCCAAGGCGCCGGCGCGGGCATCGTCCGCCAAGGCCGCGCCGGCGGTGGCAGCGGTGGCGACGGCCAAGGCCGCCGCCGCCAAGCCCGCCGCCCGGACGGCGGGCCCGGCCAAGGCTTCGGGCAAGGCGCACACGCGCTGAGGGCGCGGGCCTGGCCCGCACCGGGTTTGCGCTATATCAAGGGCGTGCCGCACAGGCACGCCCTTTTTGTTTGCCGCGCGGTGGCCGGTAAGTCTTGCGTAAGGCGGCATGGCCAGACTGCAAGCGCCGCCGGTGGTGGCAAACTAATGCTTTGCATCGCGAATTCGTCGATCGAGCATTCGTCGATCGAGCCCGCCGGCAAGACATCACACAACCCGCGACAAAGCGGAGGAGACAAGCCATGACGGCAACCCGTGCCTTTCACGCCCGGTCGCTGAGCGATCCCGCCGGTTTCTGGGCCGAACAGGCCCGCCGCATCGAATGGGAGACCCCGTTCGACACCGTGCTGGACGACAGCCGCGCGCCATTCACCCGCTGGTTCGTGGGCGGGCGCACCAATCTCTGCCACAACGCCGTGGACCGCCACCTGGCGGAGCGCGCGGCCCAGCCGGCGCTGATCTACGTGTCCACCGAGACCGGCGAGCACCGCAGCTACAGCTACGCGGAACTGCACGACGAGGTCAACCGCATGGCGGCGATCCTGCAGCAGATGGGCGTGGTCAAGGGCGACCGCGTGCTGATCTACATGCCGATGATTCCCGAGGCCGCGTTCGCCATGCTGGCCTGCGTGCGCATCGGCGCGATCCATTCGGTGGTGTTCGGCGGCTTCGCCTCGGTCAGCCTGGCCGCGCGCATCGACGACGCGCGGCCGCGCGTGGTCATCAGCGCCGATGCCGGCTCGCGCGCGGGCAAGGTGGTGCCCTACAAACCGCTGCTGGACGCGGCGCTGGAGCTGGCCGCGCACAAGCCCGAGCGCGTGCTGCTGGTGGACCGCCAGCTGGCGCCGATGACGCTGGCCGCTGGCCGCGACGAGGACTACGCCGCCTGGCGCGAACGCGTGGGCGCGGCGCGGGTGCCGTGCACGTGGCTGGAATCGAACGAGCCGTCCTACGTGCTCTATACCTCCGGCACCACCGGCAAGCCCAAGGGCGTGCAGCGCGATACCGGCGGCTATGCCGTGGCGCTGGCCGCGTCGATGGAATACATCTTCTGCGGCAAGGCCGGCGACACCATGTTCTCCAGCTCGGACATCGGCTGGGTGGTCGGGCACAGCTACATCATCTACGGCCCGCTGCTGGCCGGCATGACCACGCTGATGTACGAGGGCACGCCGGTGCGCCCGGACGGCGGCATCCTGTGGCAACTGGTGGAGCAGTACCGCGTGAACCTGATGTTCAGCGCGCCCACCGCCATCCGCGTGCTCAAGAAGCAGGACCCGGCCTGGCTCACGCGCTACGACCTGTCCAGCCTGCGGCTGCTGTTCCTGGCCGGCGAGCCGCTCGACGAGCCCACCGCGAGCTGGATCCAGCAGGGCATCGGCAAGCCGGTGGTGGACAACTACTGGCAGACCGAGACCGGCTGGCCGATCATCGCCATCCAGCGCGGCGTCGAGCCGCTGCCGCCCAAGCTGGGCTCGCCGGGCGTGCCGGTGTACGGCTACGGCCTGAAGATCGTCGACGCGAACACCGGCGCCGAATGCCCGCCCGGGCAGAAGGGCGTGGTGGCCATCGACGGCCCGCTGCCGCCGGGCTGCATGACCACCGTGTGGGGCGACGACGAGCGCTTCGTCAAGACCTACTGGACCGGCGTGCCGGGGCGCCGCTGCTATTCCACGTTCGACTGGGGCGTGCAGGACGAGGACGGCTACATCTTCATCCTCGGGCGCACCGACGACGTCATCAACGTGGCCGGCCACCGGCTCGGCACGCGCGAGATCGAGGAGAGCATTTCCTCGCACGCGGCGGTGGCCGAGGTGGCAGTGGTGGGCGTGCACGACGCGCTCAAGGGCCAGGTGGCGATGGCCTTCGTGATCGCGCGCGACGCCAGCCGCACGGCCACCCAGGCCGACCGCCTGGCCTTCGAGGGCGAACTGATGAAGACCGTGGACCAGCAGCTTGGCGCGGTGGCGCGCCCGGCGCGGGTGTTCTTCGTGGGCGCGCTGCCCAAGACCCGCTCCGGCAAGCTGCTGCGGCGCGCCATGCAGGCCGTGGCCGAGGGGCGCGACGCGGGCGACCTCACCACCATCGAGGACCCGAGCGCGCTGGCGCAGTTGCAGGCGGCGATGCAGGGCTGAGGCGGACGGAAGGGCTGGCCGGGGCGGGGCGGCGAATGCCGCGCCCCGGCCGGAGATGACGGCGGCGCCGCTGCGCCGCCGCAGAGATTGTGCTTGCCAGGCGCCGGCATGCGGGCTAATATTTTAGGCATAAAATATTTAGGCATGATCTAGATGCGCGGTCGCGCATCGCATGTGCCGAGTTCGCCGGCCGGCGGCATTCCCGGGCCGGCACGCAGGAGACGGAAGATGCGAGTGCTGTGTATCGGCGGCGGCCCGGCGGGGCTGTATTTCGGCCTGCTGACCAAGCTGCGGGACCCCGCCAGCGAGGTCTGGGTGGTCGAGCGCAACCGCCCCTACGACACCTTCGGCTGGGGCGTGGTGTTCTCCGACGCCACGCTGGACAACCTGCGGCAGGCCGATCCGGTCAGCGCGCGCGAGATCGACGCGGCGTTCAATCACTGGGACGACATCGACGTCCACATCGGCGGGCGCACCATCCGCTCCGGCGGGCACGGCTTCATCGGCATCGGCCGCAAGCGCCTGCTCAACATCCTGCAGGCGCGCTGCGAGGCGCTCGGCGTGCATCTCGTGTTCGAGACCGACGCGGCCGACGACCAGGCGCTCGCGCAGCAGTACCGGGCCGACCTCGTGATCGCCTCGGACGGCATCAACAGCCGCGTGCGCACGCGCTATGCCGACACCTTCCGGCCCGACATCGACACGCGCCGCTGCCGCTTCGTCTGGCTCGGCACGCACAAGCTGTTCGACGCCTTCACCTTCGCCTTCGAGAAGACCGGGCACGGCTGGTTCCAGGCCCACGCCTACCGCTTCGACGACAGCACCTCCACCTTCATCGTGGAGGCGCCGGAGCCGGTGTGGCGCGCCGCGGGCATCGAGCAGATGAGCCAGGAAGAAGGCGTGGCCTTCTGCGAGCGCCTGTTCGCGCGCCATCTCGACGGCCACCGCCTGATCAGCAACGCCACCCACCTGCGTGGCTCGGCCAGCTGGATCCGCTTCCCGCGCGTGATCTGCCAGACCTGGGTGCACTGGAACACGCTGGCCGACGGCCGCCGCGTGCCGGTGGTGCTGATGGGCGATGCCGCGCACACCGCGCATTTCTCGATCGGCTCGGGCACCAAGCTGGCGCTGGAAGACGCCATCGAGCTGGCCGACAACATCCGCGCCGCTGGCGATGCGGGCGACGTCGGCGCCGCCGCGCTGCCGCGGGCGCTGGAGCGCTACCAGGCCAGCCGCAGCGTGGAGGTGCTCAAGATCCAGAACGCCGCGCGCAATTCCACCGAATGGTTCGAAAACGTCGAGCGCTACGCCGGCATGGCCCCGGAGCAGTTCGCCTACTCGCTGCTGACGCGCTCGCAGCGCATCTCGCACGAGAACCTGCGCGTGCGCGACGCGGCCTACGTGGAAGGCTTCGAGCGCTGGCTGGCCGGGCAGGCCGCGGCGCATGCCGGCGGTGCCGCGCCCGCAGTGCCCGCCGCGCATCCCGTGCCGCCGATGTTCACGCCGTTCCGCGTGCGCGGCGTGACGCTGAAGAACCGCGTGGTGGTGTCGCCGATGGCGATGTACTCGTGCGTGGACGGCGTGCCGGGCGATTTCCACCTGGCGCATCTCGGCGCGCGCGCGCTCGGCGGCGCGGCGATGGTGGTGGCGGAGATGACCTGCACTTCCCCGGACGCGCGCATCACGCCGGGCTGCCCGGGTTTGTGGAACGACACCCAGCGCGACGCCTGGCGCCGCGTCGTGGACCTGGTGCACGCCAGCAGCGACGCGCGCATCGCCATGCAGCTCGGCCACGCCGGACGCAAGGGCTCGACCCAGCTCGGCTGGGAGCAGATGGACTATCCGCTTGCCGGCGGCAACTGGCCGCTGCTGTCGGCCTCGCCGCTGCCCTACCTGCCCGGCGTCTCGCAGGTGCCGCGCGAGATGACGCGCGCCGACATGGACCGCGTGCGCGACGATTTCACCGCCGCCGCGCGGCGCGCCGCCGAAGCCGGCTTCGACTGGCTGGAGCTGCACTGCGCGCACGGCTACCTGCTGTCGAGCTTCATCTCGCCGCTGACCAACCGGCGCGCCGACGAATACGGCGGCACGCTGGCCGCGCGGCTGCGCTATCCGCTCGAGGTGTTCGCCGCGGTGCGCGCCGCGTGGCCGCAGGACAAGCCGATGTCGGTGCGCATCTCGGCGCACGACTGGGTCGAGGGCGGCATCACGCCCGACGACGCGGTCGGGATCGCGCGCGCGTTCAAGGCCGCCGGCGCCGACATGATCGACTGCTCGTCCGGTCAGGTCAGCCCGGACCAGGCGCCGGTGTACGGCCGCATGTATCAGACGCCGTTCGCCGACCGCATCCGCAACGAGGCCGGCATCGCCACCATCGCCGTGGGCGCGATCTTCGAGGCCGACCACGTCGACAGCATCATCGCCGCCGGGCGTGCCGACCTGTGCGCGATCGCGCGCCCGCACCTGGCGGACCCGGCCTGGACCCTCCACGAGGCGGCGCGCATCGGCCACCGCGAGCTGGCGTGGCCGAAGCAATACCAGGCCGGCAAGCGCCAGCTCGAAACCAATCTGGAGCGCGCCGCGCAGGTGGCGCAACAGCAGGCGGCGCAGGCGGCGCGGGCGATACAAGCGGCGGCGCGGCATGCGCGGCAAGCGGAGGAACGTTGAACATGGCGGCACAACTTGCATTGCAGGGCCGGCACGCGCTGGTCACCGGCGGCGGCCGCGGCATCGGCGCGGCGATCGCGCGGCGGCTGCTCGCGCACGGCGCCAGCGTCACGCTGCTCGGGCGCGACGCCGCCACGCTGGCCGCCACCGCCGACGCGCTGGCCGACGCGGTGGTGCCGCCGGCCACGCTCGGCACGGTGAGCGCGGACGTCGCCAGCGCCGACAGCGTGGCCACGGCCTTCGCCGCGGCGGCCGCGCGCGCGGGGCGCATCGACATCCTCGTCAACAACGCCGGGCAGGCGCGCAGCGCGCCGTTCCTGAAGACCGATCTGGCGTTGTGGCAGGGCATGCTCGAAGTCAACCTGACCGGCACCTTCCTGTGCACGCAGGCGGCGCTGCCCGGCATGCTGGAAAACGGCTGGGGCCGCATCGTCAACGTGGCCAGCACCGCCGGGCTGGCCGGCTACGGCTACGTCAGCGCCTACTGCGCGGCCAAGCACGGCGTGATCGGGCTCACGCGCGCGCTGGCGCTGGAGACCGCGCGCGGCGGCGTGACCGTCAACGCGGTCTGCCCCGGCTACACCGAGACCGACATCGTGCGCGACGCGGTGGCCAACATCGTGCGCAAGACCGGCCGCGGCGAAGCCGAGGCGCGCGCCGAGCTGGCGAAGGGCAACCCGCAGGGCCGGCTGGTCCAGCCCGAGGAAGTGGCCGACGCGGTGGCGTGGCTGTGCCAGCCGACTGCCGGCGCCATCACCGGGCAGGCGGTGCCGGTGGCCGGCGGCGAAGTCATGGCCGGCTAGCCGCGCGCGCCGGGACACGACCCACGCAATCCAACGAACACCCGCAAGCGAGAGAGACGAGATGAGCGAAATCGCACTGGACATGCGCCACCACAAGCGCAGCTTCGCCGGCTACCAGCCCAGGCACTTCCTGTGGTCGGTCTCGGCCGACGGCAAGGTCGGCACCGTGACGCTGAACCGCCCCGAGCGCAAGAACCCGCTGACCTTCGATTCCTACGCCGAGCTGCGCGACCTGTTCCGCGGCCTGTGCCATGCCAGCGACATCAAGGCCGTGGTCGTCACCGGCGCCGGCGGCAATTTCTGCTCGGGCGGCGACGTGCACGAGATCATCGGCCCGCTCACGCGCATGACCATGCCCGAACTGCTCGACTTCACGCGCATGACCGGCGACCTGATCAAGGCCATGCGCGCGTGCCCGCAGCCGGTCATCAGCGCCGTCGACGGCATCTGCGCCGGCGCCGGCGCGATGATGGCGCTGGCCTCCGACATGCGGCTGGGCACGGCGCAGGCCAGGACCGCCTTCCTGTTCGTGCGCGTGGGCCTGGCCGGCGCCGACATGGGCGCGTGCTCGCTGCTGCCGCGCGTGATCGGCCAGGGCCGCGCCGGCGAGCTGCTCTACACCGGCCGCGCGATGAGCGCGGAAGAGGGCCTGCAATGGGGCTTCTTCAACGCGCTGCACGCGCCCGGCACGCTGCTGGCCGACGCGCAGGCGCTGGCCGCGCAGATCGCCGCCGGCCCCACGTTCGCGCACGGCGTGACCAAGAAGCTGCTGCACCAGGAATGGAACATGGGCCTGGACGAAGCCATCGAGGCCGAGGCCGAGGCGCAGGCCATCTGCATGCAGACGCGCGACTTCCGCCGCGCCTACGACGCCTTCGTCGCCAAGGCGCGCCCGGTGTTCGAAGGCGACTGAATCTTGCGCGCAACGCCGAACCAGAGGAAATCCCACGCCATGTCCGACAAGAGTTATCTCTCGCTGCCGTTCTTCGACGACGCGCACCGCGCGCTGGAGCAGCGCCTCGACGCCTGGGCCGCGGCCTCGCTCGCGGTCGACCACCGCGACACCGACGCCGCCTGCCGCGCGCTGGTGCGCCAGCTCGGCGCGGCCGGCTGGCTGCGCTATTGCGTGCCGGCCGCCTACGGCGGCGCGCTCGACAAGCTGGATTCGCGCTCGCTGTGCCTGCTGCGCGAGACGCTGGCCCGCCACGACGGCCTGGCCGACTTCGCCTTCGCCATGCAGGGGCTGGGCAGCGGCGCGATCTCGCTGGCCGGCAGCGAGGCCGTGCGCGAGCGCTACCTGCCGCGCGTGGCGCGCGGCGAGGCCATCGCCGCGTTCGCGCTGTCCGAGCCCGATGCCGGCTCCGACGTGGCGGCCATGCAGTGCCGCGCCGCGCGCGACGGCGACGACTACGTGCTCGACGGCGCCAAGACCTGGATCTCCAACGGCGGCATCGCCGATTTCTACTGCGTGTTCACGCGCACCGGCGAGGCGCCCGGCGCGCGCGGCATCTCGGCCTTCGTGGTCGACGCCGACACGCCCGGGCTGACGATTGCCGAGCGCATCGACGTGATGGCGCCGCACCCGCTGGCCACGCTGCGCTTCGACCGCTGCCGCGTGCCGGCCGGCGCGCGCCTGGGCGAGGCGGGGCAGGGCTTCAAGGTGGCGATGATGACGCTGGACATCTTCCGCGCCTCGGTGGCCGCCGCGGCGCTCGGCTTCGGCCGCGCCGCGCTGGACGAGGCGCTCGCGCGCGCCAGCACGCGGCCGATGTTCGGCGGCGTGCTGGCCGACCTGCAACTGACGCAGGCCGCGCTCGGCGACATGGCCACCGCGATCGACTCGGCGGCACTGCTGACCTACCGCGCGGCGTGGCTGCGCGACGTGGCCGGCGTGCGCACCACGCGCGAGGCGGCGATGGCCAAGATGGTGGCCACCGAGAACGCGCAGCAGGTGATCGACCGCGCCGTGCAGATGTTCGGCGGGCTCGGCGTCAAGGTCGGCACGCGCGTGGAAAGCCTGTACCGCGAGATCCGCTCGCTGCGCATCTACGAAGGCGCCACCGAGGTGCAGAAGCTCATCATCGCGCGCGAGACGCTGGCGCAGCAGCGCGGCTAGCGCGGCGGACAGCGCGGCAAGACCCTTACCAGCATCATCAGAATGAAGGAAGCGGAGACAATCATGGCTAGCACAGCCCACCTCGATACCTTTGCGCGCGACCGGCTGCCGCCCCCGGAGCAGTGGCCCGAGCTGCTGTTCAACGAAGACACGCAATACCCGCCGCGCATGAACTGCGCGCTGGAGCTGGTCGAGCGCCACGTGCGCGAGGGGCGCGGCGCGCGCGTGGCGATCCGCTACGAGCAGGACGGCGCGCGGCACGCGGTCACCTACGCGGAGCTGGCCGCGCTGTCCAACCGCATCGCCCACGTGCTGACCGGCGACATGAAGCTGGTGCCCGGCAACCGCGTGCTGCTGCGCGGGCCCAACAACCTGATGATGGCGGCGAGCTGGCTGGCGGTGGTCAAGGCCGGCCTGATCGCGGTGCCGACCATGCCGCTGCTGCGCGCCAAGGAACTCAAGCAGGTCATCGACCGCGCCCAGGTCGGCGCGGCGCTGTGCGACGCGCGCCTGCGCGACGAGCTCGACGCCAACCTCGCGCCCGGCGGCGCGCAGCACTGCCCGGGCCTCGCGCAGGTGCGCTACTTCAACGGCAGCGGCGCCGACGCGCTGGAAGCGGCCATCGCCGGCAAGCCGGACGCCTACGCGGCCTGCGACACCGCCGCCGACGACATCTGCCTGATCGCCTTCACCAGCGGCACCACGGGCCAGCCCAAGGGCACCGTGCATTTCCACCGCGACGTGATCGCCATGTGCGACCTGTTCCCGCGCCACGTGCTCAAGCCGGGGCCGGACGACATCTTCTGCGGCACGCCGCCGCTGGCCTTCACCTTCGGCCTGGGCGGCATGCTGTGCTTCCCGCTGCGCGCGGGCGCCTCCACCGTGCTGGCCGAGCGGCTCACGCCGGAGAGTCTGCTGGCGCTGATCCAGTCGTGGCGCGCCACCATCGTCTTCACCGCGCCGACCTTCTACCGCCAGATGGCGGCGCTGGCGCCGGGCTACGACATCGCCAGCCTGAAGAAGAGCGTGTCGGCCGGCGAGGCGCTGCCCGACGCCACGCGCCAGAGCTGGAAGGCCGCCACCGGCATCGAGATGATCGACGGCATCGGCGGCACCGAGATGATGCACATCTTCATCTCCAGCGCCGGCGCGGACGTGCGGCCCGGCGCGATCGGCAAGGTGGTGCCGGGCTACGTGGCGCGCATCGTCGACGAGGCCATGCAGCCGGTGCCGCCGGGCACGGTCGGCAGGCTCGCGGTGCGCGGGCCCACCGGCTGCCGCTACCTGGACGACCCGCGCCAGGCGGCCTACGTGAAGGACGGCTGGAACCTGCCCGGCGACACCTTCATGGCGGATGCCGACGGCTATTACTTCTACCAGGCGCGCTCGGACGACATGATCGTCTCGGCGGGCTACAACATCGCCGGCCCCGAGGTGGAGAGCGCGCTGATGCGCCACGTGGCGGTGGCCGAATGCGGCGTGGTCGGCATGGCCGACGCCGAGCGCGGGCAGGTAGTGGCGGCCTACGTGGTGCTGCGCCCCGGCGTGCCGGCGGGCGAGGACACGCGCGCGGCGCTGCAGGCCTACGTCAAGGCGGAGATCGCGCCGTACAAGTATCCGCGCCGCGTGATCTTCGTCGACGCGCTGCCGCGCACCGAGACCGGCAAGCTGCAGCGCTTCCGCCTGCGGCAGATGGCCGAGCAGCAGGCGGCGGCGGACGGCGGGGCGGGGCAGCCGTGAGCGAGGTCTTCGCCGGCACGCGGCGCGTGCGCTTCAAGGACTGCGATGCCGCCGGCATCGTGTTCTTCCCGCGCTACTTCGAGATGCTCAACGACCTCGTCGAGGACTGGTTCCGCGAGGCGCTGGGCTGGCCCTTCGGCGAGATGCACGGCGCCGGCGGGGCCGGCGTGCCGACCGCGGCGCTGTCGTGCCGCTTCATGGCGCCGAGCCGGCTCGGCGAGGTGCTCACGCGCGAGCTGCGCGTGACGCATCTCGGGCGCAGCAGTTTTTCGCTGCTGGTGCGCTTTCGCGGGCCGGCCGGCGACGCGCGGCTGGAGATCGCGCAGCGGCTGGTGTGCGTCGATGCCGGCAGACTGGCGCCGCGCGCGCTGCCGCCCGCGGTGCACGCGGCGATGGCGCGCTTCCTGGCGCCGCCGGGCGAGGCCGGCGGTGTGCCTGCCGACGGCCCGCGCGGCGAGGACGGCGGCTGAGCGCCGCGCCAGCCCGGGCTGCATGGGACTGCACGGGGCCGCATCGGAAAACATGGAATTCAACATCACAAGAACGACGGGGAAACCGATCATGAAGATTCTGCAACCACCAGACTGGGCGCTGCCGCGCGGCTATGCCAACGGCGTGATGACGGAGATGCGCGTGGGCAGCCGGCTGCTGTTCGTCGGCGGCCAGATCGGCTGGAACGGCAGGTGCGAGTTCGAGACCGACGATTTCGCGGAACAGGCCGGGCAGGCGCTGCGCAACGTGGTGGCGGTGCTGGCCGAGGGCGGGGCGCGCCCGGAGCACATCGTGCGCATGACCTGGTATGTGAAGGACAAGGCGGCCTACGTGGGCGCCTACCGCGCCATCGGCGAGCATTACCGCGCCACCATCGGCCGCCATTTCCCGGCCATGACGGCGGTGGAGGTGTCCGACCTCGTGGAGGCGCGCGCCAAGGTGGAGATCGAGGTGACGGCAGTGGTGCCGCCGGCATGAACCCCGCGCCGCACGCCGCGGCGTGCGGCCGCAGGCCGGGTGGCCCGCACGCCGCCGTGCGGTCCGCAAGTCCTTGATAACTTGAGAAAATGGGCGCGGCAGGGTATAATCCGAAAGTTTCGCTTTCAGAACCCCTCACCCTAGCGCCTACCGAATTCCACCTTCCGCCGCCCCCATTTCGCCCTGGCTCCGCCCCATGTTTTCGTGTGGCGTTTCGAGCGCCTGGCGAACGGTCCGGGCAACAGGCGGCGCCTCCGGCGCCATGCCTGCTGCCAAGCCGGACAACGGGGCAAGAGGCGTTGAGCAGGTCGGTCACGGGGTGAATCCAGCAGGAGCCTACCCGTGTTACCGTCTTTTCCGTCCGCCATTCTCGCGCTTGCAGACGGCACGGTCTTTCGTGGCTATTCCATCGGCGCTTCCGGTCATACGATTGGCGAAGTGGTGTTCAACACCGCCATCACCGGATACCAGGAAATCCTTACCGACCCGAGCTATTCGCGGCAGATCGTCACGCTGACGTATCCGCATATCGGCAATTACGGCGTCAACGGTGAGGATGTCGAGGCAACGAAAGTCCATGCCGCCGGCCTGATCATCAAGGATCTGCCGATTCTGGCCTCCAGCTTCCGCAAGGAGCACACGCTCGCGCACTACCTCAAGCAGGAAAAGGTGGTGGCGATCGCCGGCATCGATACCCGCAAGCTGACCCGCATCCTGCGCGAGAAGGGTGCCCAGAACGGCTGCATCCTGGCCGGCGAGGACAATGTGCAGAAGGCCATCGACCTGGCCCGCTCGTTCCCCGGCCTGGCCGGCATGGACCTGGCCAAGGTGGTGTCGGCCAGGGAGCCGTACGAATGGACCCAGTCCGAGTGGAAGCTCGGCGCCGGCTACGGCAAGCAGGAGCAGCCGCAGTTCCACGTGGTCGCCTATGACTACGGCGTCAAGTTCAACATCCTGCGCATGCTGGCCCAGCGCGGCTGCAAGGTGACGGTGCTGCCGGCGCAGGCCAGCGCGGCCGACGCGCTGGCGCTCAACCCGGACGGCATCTTCCTGTCCAACGGCCCCGGCGACCCGGAACCGTGCGACTACGCCATCGCCGCCACGCGCGAGTTCATCGCGCGCGGCATTCCCACGTTCGGCATCTGCCTGGGCCACCAGATCATGGCCCTGGCCGTGGGCGCGAAGACGCTCAAGATGAAGTTCGGCCACCACGGCGCCAACCACCCGGTCAAGGACCTGGACGACGGCCGCGTGGTGATCACCTCGCAGAACCACGGCTTCGCCGTGGATGCCGCCACGCTGCCGGCCAACGTGCGCACCACGCATGTGTCGCTGTTCGACGGCTCGCTGCAGGGCTTCGCGCTGACCGACAAGCCGGCGTTCTGCTTCCAGGGCCACCCGGAAGCCTCGCCCGGCCCGCACGACGTGGCTTACCTGTTCGACCGCTTCACCAAGATGATGGCGGACGCGCGCAAGTAAGCGCGGCGCAACGGACCGGCAACGAAGCAGAACCGAAGAAGAAACGAAGACAGCAAGACCCAGGAACCAGCAGGAACCCCCCATGAACGCCTTCATGCACGCCACGCTCGGCATCACCGATTTCTGGACCTATGTGCTCGGCACGATCTTCATCGTGCTGCTGCCGGGGCCGAACTCGATGTACGTGCTGTCGGTCGCCGCCCAGCGCGGCGTGCGCGCGGGCTACAAGGGCGCCTGCGGGGTGTTCCTGGGCGACGCGGTCCTGATGGTGCTGTCGGCGGCGGGCGTGGCCTCGCTGCTGCAGGCCAGCCCGGCGCTGTTCTACGTGGTGAAGTACATCGGCGCGGCCTACCTGGGCTGGATCGGCCTGCAGATGCTGCGCGGCGCGCTGCGCAGCTGGTCGCAGCGCGGCGCCGAGGCCGGGCGCGAGGCGCCCGCGGCCGCGCCGGCGGACCGCGCCAACCCGTTCCGCAAGGCGCTGGTGGTGAGCCTGCTCAATCCCAAGGCGATCCTGTTCTTCATCTCCTTCTTCATCCAGTTCGTCGATCCGCAGTTCGGCCATCCGGCGCTGTCGTTCGCCGTGCTGGGGCTGGTGTGCCAGGTGTTCAGCTTCGCCTACCTCACCTCGATCATCTTCGCCGGCGCCAGGCTGGCGGAGATGTTCCGCCGCCGCCGGCGCCTGTCGGCGGGCATGGCCAGCGGGGTGGGCGCCATGTTCATCGGCTTCGGCGCGAAGCTGGCCACGGCCACCCTGAACTGAATCGAATCCTGATATCCGGCGCGGCCCGCGCGAGCGCGCGGCCGGCCAACAAAGAGAGCGTGCAATGCCAAAGCGCACAGACATTAAGAGCATCCTGATCATCGGCGCCGGCCCCATCATCATCGGGCAGGCGTGCGAGTTCGACTATTCCGGCGCCCAGGCCTGCAAGGCGCTGCGCGAGGAAGGCTTCAAGGTCATCCTGGTCAACTCCAATCCGGCCACGATCATGACCGACCCCAACACGGCCGACGTGACCTACATCGAGCCGATCACCTGGGAAGTGGTCGAACGCATCATCGAGAAGGAGCGCCCCGACGCCATCCTGCCGACGATGGGCGGCCAGACCGCGCTGAACTGCGCGCTGGACCTGCACCGCCACGGCGTGCTGGACAAGTACAAGGTGGAGCTGATCGGCGCGTCGCCCGAGGCCATCGACAAGGCCGAGGACCGCCAGAAGTTCAAGGAAGCGATGACCAAGATCGGCCTGGGCTCGGCCAAGTCCGGCATCGCCCACTCGATGGAAGAAGCGCTGGCCGTGCAGTCGCAGATCGCCAGGGAAACCAGCACTGGCGGCTACCCGATCGTGATCCGCCCGTCCTTCACGCTGGGCGGCTCGGGCGGCGGCATCGCCTACAACCGCGAGGAATTCGAGGAAATCTGCAAGCGCGGCCTGGATCTGTCGCCCACGCGCGAGCTGCTGATCGAGGAATCGCTGCTGGGCTGGAAGGAATATGAGATGGAAGTGGTCCGCGACAAGGCGGACAACTGCATCATCATCTGCTCGATCGAGAACCTGGACCCGATGGGCATCCACACCGGCGACTCGATCACCGTGGCCCCGGCGCAGACCCTGACCGACAAGGAATACCAGATCCTGCGCAACGCCTCGCTGGCGGTGCTGCGCG
>Ga0255334_1000360_pt1 | contig 40449 bp, 36 predicted proteins | sample EtOH5_35cm_T3_12_FD_202080 | JGI IMG/M metagenome (GOLD analysis project Ga0255334, IMG submission 202080) | Sandy soil microbial communities from University of British Columbia, Vancouver, Canada - EtOH5_35cm_T3_129 | ecosystem: Engineered > Artificial ecosystem > Sand microcosm > Unclassified ... | reverse complement strand
CGACGCGCTCGAGCAGCTCACGTCGCGTCGGGCGCTCGAGCGATCGGCGCAGCTCGGCGAGCGCGAGCTCCGACAGGGAGACGCCCTCCATCGCGGCGCGTGCCTTGAGCTGACGGTGCACGTCGTCCGGGACGTTGCGGATCTGGACCATGCCCATGCGATCAGTATGAACCCATGCAGATCGCATGGACGCGTCAACGTTCACGGAGATGCCCGAGGTACCGGTCGACCGCCTGCTCGAGCGGACCTAAGCCGCACCCCGCCGGAACACCTCGTCCATGTGCCACTCGACCGGACAGAGTGCCCCGTGGAACACAGGCTGGCCCGCCCGCGCAGTGTTCGTTGTAGCCTGATCGAGGTGTCATCATCCTGATGACGCTCCAGATTGCAGGAACTGCTTGCAAGCATGGGATCGACCGCGCCGACATCATCCACGCTCTCGACAACGTGCTTCGCTATCGCGAGCAGGAGTACGACGGCGAGCTCCGGGTCTTCGTGATCGGCCCGGACCGGGCGGGCCGGCTCCTTGAGCTCGTCCTGGTCCCGGCGGACGCGCCGGCGAGAGTGATCCACGCCGACGTCCTCCGCCCGTCCCACTATCGCTACCTGTGAGGTGATGACATGACCGCGACCGACGACCGAACGGACATCGACGCCTTCATCGGCGCCATCGAGCCCTCGACGATGAGGGACGGCCGGCACCTGCGGGAGGTGGCCGCCGCCCGCAGCGCACTCGCAGAGGCCGAGGCCAGGCTGCAGAGCGCTGTCGACGCGGCGCACGATGCCGGGGACTCGTGGACGATGATCGGGCTCGTCCTGGGCATCTCCCGCCAGGCGGCGCACCGCAAGTTCGCGCGCCGAGGAGCGTCCGGCTAGGAATCTGGACCAGTCCCCGACCGGCATGCTCGAATGTCTCTCGCTCGACGCCGCCGCCCGGTTCGCCGACCTGCCGGGCGTCACCGCGGAGATGCCGCGCGCGGCACGCTGAGCGGTTCCGTCGAGGCCGGTCAGCAGCCGGGCGCGGCCGGCTCCGCGGCGCAGGCGCCCGAGACCAGGTGGGCGCGTCGCTCCTGCACGACGAGGTCACCGGTGGTGCCCGTCGTCGTCGCCGTTCCGGGGACGTCGCGCGCCGTCGCGTCGCCGGCCACCGTGAACGTGGCGCTCCACGTGGTGGTCAGCGCGATCCGGTAGGTCCCGGTGCGCGCGTACGTGTGCGTGTGCGTCGCGTCGGGCCATGGGCGGCCGGGGTCCGCGGTCTCGAGCCTCGCGCCGTCGCCGAAGTCCCACGCGTAGCTCGCCGGCGTCGCCGTGATGGTGACGGGGATGCCCAGGATCGTGGTCGCCAGCGTCTGCGGCGCGGGGTCGGCCGTCACGACGGTCGGCTTGTTCACCAGCAGCCAGCCCCGGTCCGGTTGCACGACGAGCCCACTGGCCTCCAGCGGGAGCCGACGGAACTCTGCGAGGACCATCCCGGGTGTGATGTCGGCCTGTGTCGCGCAGACGGCCGTGCCGACGACCTCCCACGCCGTCCACTCGTCCTGCGCGCTCGCGCGGGTCCGCTGCCAGAGCGGCGGGAAGGTCGCGGCGTCGCCACACTCCTCGAGCGGGATCACCGGGTCGCCGGGGCACGGGTACCGCGCTGTGCCCGCGCCGCCGCGGTCGATGCACACGGGCGCGCGGACGGACTCGGTGAGGTAGGCCTGATCGCTGGTTGCAGAGGCTGCGGAGTCGGTATTGGTCGCACTTGTTGCGCCCAGTACATCGATGAATCCATCACGCGCCTCCGCGGAGTATTGCGCCGGAAGTGGTGTCTCCGCACCAGCCGTGAGCGGTGCGACCGCGTGAGTCATGACCAGGGCAAAGGCCTGGAAGTAGATCGAGTGACGCCGCACCTGCGTTACCTCGACTCCTCGGCAGCGAGCACATCCACGCCTCGGACGATCCATCGATCAACCTGCCAGACCACAACTGCGCCCATGGTGACTTCTTCCGGTTGGACATCGCCAAGAACCACGCCAAGACGCGAGCGCTGCACGGCGCGCCCAACGGAAATATCGAGCTTGACTCCATAAACCAGCGGATTCGATGCCTCCGCACTATTGCTTGTAACGGCGAGGGACCCCGGCGTGGTGATCACCTCAGCGGCCCGTTCCGCATCGACTGTGGAAACGACGCTCTTGCAGTAAAGGCACTCCGCATGGCTCATCGCCAGCCACGCCGTCGTGTCCTGGCTGGTCAGCGTGTAGGTGTACAGCTCCGTGAGGAAGTACGTCGCCGCAGCGACCGCCCCGACCTCGTCGTCTCGGCTCATCTCCGGCGGCGGCGTCGGCGAGGGAGCCGGGGCGGGCATGGTCGGCGTCGGCGTCGGCGACGGAGCGGGAGAAGCCGCGGCCGAGGCGGTAGCCCGCGGGCTCGTCGTAGGCGGAGAAGGGGCGGTCCCCGGCTCGGGGGAACAGCCCACGAGCAGGGCGGCGCCGGCCACCAGGACCGTGACCGCCACGACGCGGCAGAAGGGGATGGGCGTGGTGCGCGAGCGCATGGGCGGATGACCTCGTCGGGCAGCGATGACCAGGGACGACGCACCTTCCCACACCTACGTCACGCGAAACGCCGACTTTCCACCGCCCGCCCCACGAGACCACCCACCCGGGCGACCGAAACCCCCACAACCCCGGCGCCGAACGCCGCCGGAACCGCCGAGTGCCGCCCCTATTCGCCGAGCGCTACCCAAGTTTCGGTGGCACTCGGCGAACAACACCAGCACTCGGCGAATAGCACCAGCACTCGGCGAATAGCACCGGCACTCGGCGAAGGAAGCCGGCGGCGGCGGCGCGAAGGCGAGCCGTCAGGCCGGTGACGGGCCTGCCGCCAGGAAGTCCGCGACCAGCGCCCCCACCTGGTCCTCCTCGATGAGGAAGCCGTCGTGGCCATAGGGGGAGTGCACGTACCGCACGGGCCCCGCGCCCGGGATGCCGCGCGCGATCCGCTCCGACTGCTCGGGGAGGAACAGCCGGTCGGAGTCCACGGCCACCACCAGGGCGCGCGCCGTGATCGAGGCCAGGGCCGCCTCGACGCCGCCGCGGTCGCGGCCGAGGTCGTGCGTGATCATGGCGCGGGTCAGCGCCACGTAGGTGTTGGCGTCGAAGCGCCGGGTCAGCTTGTCGCCGTGGTGGTCCAGGTAGGACTGCACGGCGAAGCGCCCGCCGAGCAGCGGCTCCTCCTCGCTCTGCGGGATCCGCCCGAACCGCTCGTCGAGCTCGAGCGCGGAACGGTAGGTCTGGTGGGCGATCTGCCGCGCGATGCCGAGCCCCACGTGGGGACCGAAGCCGTCGGGCTCGTCGTAGTAGTCCCCGCCGTGGAAGCAGGGGTCGGCGAGGATCGCGCCCACCTGGGTGTGGAACGAGGCGATCTGGTCGCCGGAGGTCTGCGCGGTGGTGGCGATGGCGGCCAGCGCGGACACGCGCGACGGCGCGGAGGCCGCCCACTCCAGCACCCGGTGGCCGCCCATGGAGCCGCCGACCACCAGCGCCCACCGCGAGATGCCGAGAGCGTCCGTCAGCGCGATCTCGGCGGCGACCTGGTCGCGCACGGTGAGCAGCGGGAAGCGGCTGCCCCAGGGGTGGCCGTCGGGTGCGGTCGTCGAGGGGCCGGTCGACCCCTGGCAGCCGCCGAGCACGTTGGGGGCGACGACGAACCAGTCGTCGGTGTCGATCGGCGCGCCGGTGCCGACGAGGGTCGACCACCAGCCCGGCGTCGGGTGCCCGGCCGCGGCCGGGCCGGTGACGTGGGAGTCGCCGGTCAGCGCGTGCAGCACCAGCACGGCGTTGGTGCCGGTGGCGTTCAGCGTCCCCCACGTCTCGTAGGCCAGGCGCACCGCGGGCAGGCGACCGCCACCCTCGAGCTCGAGCGGCCCGAGGTCGGCGAACCGCCGGCGCCCCTCGGGGTCACCGTCCCGCCACGCCGCCGACGCCGGCACCGGCGGCCGCTGCGTCAACGGCCGCCGGGACAGCGGAGTGCTGTGCCGGCTCGCCGCGCCCCCGGCCGGCCGCGCGGGCCGGTCGGAGGACGGGTGCGACGACGTCACGTCGGCACTCACCGCTCACGCACTCTTGGCGGCGCGGAAGCCCGCCTCGAGGTCGGCGAGGATGTCGTCGATGTGCTCCAGGCCCACGGCCAGGCGCACCAGGCCGGGCGTCACACCGGAGAACGCCTGCTCCTGAGGCGTCAGCTGGCTGTGCGTGGTGGACGCGGGGTGGATCACCAGGGACCGCACGTCGCCGATGTTCGCCACGTTCGAGTGCAGCTCGAGCGCGGACACGAACGCCTGGCCCGCCTCGGTGCCGCCCGGCAGCTCGAACGCCAGCACCGCGCCGGCGCCGCGCGGCGTGTACTTCAGCGCGTTGGCGTGGTACGGGCTGGACGGCAGCGACGCGTAGTGCACGCGCTCGACGTCGTCGCGCGCCTCGAGCCACTGCGCCACCTTCAGCGCGTTGGACAGGTGCCGCTCGATGCGCAGCGACAGCGTCTCCAGCCCCTGCGCCAGCAGGAACACGTTGAAGGGGCTGATCGCCGGGCCGAGGTCGCGCAGCAGCTGGATCCGCGCCTTGAGGATGAAGGAGAGGTTGGCGCCGAACGCGCTGTTCTTGCCGAGGTCGCGGCCGATCACCAGGCCGTGGTAGCTCGGGTCGGGCTGGTTGTAGTTCGGGTAGCGCTCGGGGTAGGCCTCGTAGTCGAAGTTGCCGGAGTCGACGATCACGCCGCCGACCGAGGTGCCGTGGCCGCCGAGGTACTTCGTCGTCGAGTGCACGACGACGTCCGCGCCGTACTCGATCGGCCGCAGCACGAAGGGCGTCGGCACGGTGTTGTCGACGACGAGCGGCACGCCGACCTCGTGCGCGATGCCCGCGACGGTCTCGATGTCGAGGACGTCGGTCTTGGGGTTCGGCACCGTCTCGCCGAAGAACACCTTGGTGTTGGGCCGCACGGCGTCGCGCCACTGCTGCGGGTCGTGCGGGTCCTCGACGAACGTGGTGGTGATGCCCAGCTTCGGCAGCGTGTAGTGCAGCAGGTTGTACGTGCCGCCGTAGAGCGAGGCGCTGGACACGATGTGGTCGCCGACCTCGGCGACGTTGAGCAGCGCGATGGTCTCGGCGGCCTGCCCGCTCGCGACGAGGAGGGCGCCGACGCCGCCCTCGAGCGAGGCGAGGCGGTTCTCGATGACCTCCTGCGTCGGGTTGCCGATGCGGGTGTAGATCGGCCCGAGCTCCTTGAGCGCGAACCGGTCGGCGGCCTGCTGCGCGGAGTCGAACACGTACGACGTCGTCTGGAAGATCGGCAGGGCGCGGGCGCCCGTGCCGCCGTCGGGCGACTGCCCGGCGTGGATCTGGCGGGTCTCGAAGCTCCAGGAGCTGCTCATCGGTCTGCTCGTTCCTGTCTGTGGGGGGTCGGTCCCGCGAGGACGAGGAAGGCGTGCAGCCGGCTACCGACCCGCGGGGGTTGGGGTGTGGCGCACGTACGAGCTGGGGGCTCGGTGCAGGCGGGGCGCCTCGGCGGGCGCGACCGGCCCGCGGGCACAGCCGAACGTGCGCGGTCAGCGGCACATTCGGCAGGAGAACATGCGGACACGGTAGAGGCCCCGTGCCGAGGTCTGACACCCGTGTCTCATGATGTGGAATTCGTCGTTCGCCCGGCGTCGCTGCGGCGCACGACGAGCCCGCGATGGTCCGTCGCTTCGCACGGTGTTCGTCCCGTGGTCACCGTCAGGTCGCTCGCGGCCGCTCTGCGTCGCGTTCGATCATCGCGAAGCGCCCGCAGGGGTGCCACGGGGGAAGGACGGCGACGCGACGTGGCGCCCGTGTTCCAGCTCTACAAGTTCTGGGGCGAGGACGGCGTCTGGTGGCGCCTGGTGAGCCCGAACGGCCGGGGTCTCGCCCGGTCGGCGGCTCCCTTTCCGGCCGTCGGCGCGGCACGCGCCGGCCTCGACACGGTCCTCAGCAAGGCGGACGTCCTCGAGCTCGCCGTCCGGGTGACTAGCGACTACCGCTGGCACTGGAGCCTCCGGCTGGCGGGTGCCCCGCTGGTCGAGGGCATCGGTGACCAGGACCGGCGGGTGCGGTGTCTCGACGCGGGGCGCAAGTTCCAGGCGCTGGCTCCCGTCGCGGTGATCGAGCCGGAGGTGGCGGTGTTCCGGCGGGCGGGGCGGATGCCCCGGACGGAGCCGCGGGTGGTCGGTCTGGCGCAGACCCACGTGGACGACGGCTCCGGCCCGTGAGCCATGGTGCGGAGCAGCCGGGGGGCGCCGCACCCGTCGTCGCGGCGGTGCTGGGACTCCTGGCCCTGATCGGCACCGCGGTGGCCGCCGGGGTCACGTCCGGCGGGCCGCCCGAGCCGTTCGTCGTCGCCTCCCCCGCCCCGCGTCCGACGAGCCCTTCGGCTGTCGCCCCCGCCACCCTGGCCGGGTCGTTGCCGACCGATCCGGCGACCCCCGTGAGCAACCACCTCGGCACCTCGGCGCCGACGGCACCGCGCGCCGCCGCGGACTGGGTGGCCGTGACCTCGTCGGCCACCGGCGTCCCGGCGCGAGCGGTGCAGGCGTACGGCGACGCGACGCTCGCCCTGGCCGACGAGGACGCGGGCTGCCGCCTCGGCTGGACCACGCTGGCCGGGATCGGCTGGGTCGAGTCCGGCCACGGTCGAGCCGGCCTGCGCGACGACGGGGTGCCGGGGGCCCCCATCGTCGGGCCCGCGCTCGACGGGTCGCCCGGGCGGGCGGCGATCCCGGCCGACGCCGAGTCGGCCGAGTGGCACGGCGACCCGGTGTGGGACCACGCGGTGGGTCCGATGCAGTTCATCCCGTCGACGTGGCGCCGCTGGGCGGCGGACGGCGACGGGGACGGCGCCGCCAACCCGCAGGACGTCGACGACGCCGCGCTCGCCGCGGCGCGCTACCTGTGCGCAGGGAGCCGGGACCTGTCGACCGGGGACGGGTGGTGGGCGGCGGTGCTGTCGTACAACCACTCCGACGAGTACGCGGCGGCGGTGCTCGCGACGGCTGATCGGTACGCGGCGGCCGCCGGCTCGTGACGTGTTCGGCACGAGCCGGCCGCCGCCGCCGCGTCGACCACTGCCGCCTCGATGGCCCCGGCCCAGCCCACGGCCGTGGTGCCCGACAGCGGCGACCTCGGGCTCGATGCCCTGACCGTGCATCTGGTCGCGGCGGGGCTGATCCCGGACGTCGCCGGCCTCCCGCCGGCCGATGCCTCCTCCCGGCTGACGGAGGCAGGTATGCGCCCGTGGGTCGATGCCGGTGAGGACGCGGGGATCGGGTGCCGTCGTACATCCACTCCGATGACTACGTCGCCCACGTGTAGGGCTGGGCGAGTGACTACGCCACGGCGGGGGCGGGACGACGGAGCGCCATCCCGCAGGTGTCCGTTGGCCGCCCGCTCGTCGGCCGTCGTTCACCCGACATCGCCACGATCCGGGAGAAGTCGGAAGAGCGGATGGGACGGAGTGTGAGTGTGCATGACGACCGTGCGTGAGTCGCCCGCGAGCTACGCACCCGCAGACCTTCAGCACCCGCGATCCGTCCAGGCGCGCTCCGGCGCCGCCGACCGGTTGTTCCACGCGGTCGCCCGGAGCGCCGGCGGAGCGACGGTCGGCATCATGCTTGCGGTCGGGCTCTTCTTGTCCGTGCGAGCGAGTGACGCGCTCCAGGCGACGGGGACGGGCTTCCTCACCGAGCAGCAGTGGTCGCCGGAGACCGGTCAGTTCGGCGTCGCCGCGATCCTGTTCGGCACGGTCACGATCGCGGTGATCGCCCTGCTGGTGGCTTTCCCGCTCGCGTTCGGAACCGCCCTGCTGCTCTCGGAGATCGCGACCGGCGCCACACGGCGGTTCATGGTCTCGCTCGTCGACCTGATGGCGGCGGTGCCCAGCATCATCTTCGGGCTCTGGGGGGTCTACTTCCTGCAGGCCGCCATCATCCCGGTCTCGCAGTGGATCTCCTCCACCTTCGTCTTCATCCCGATCCTCGCGGTGACCGACGAGTCGGGCGCCCGGGTGTCCGACGCGAGCTTCTTCACCTCATCGGCGTTCATCGCCGGCATCGTCGTGGGCTTCATGGTCGTCCCGACCACGACGTCGGTGATGCGCGAGGCGTTCTCGCAGGCCCCGCCCGGCGAACGGGAGGGCGCGTACGCGCTCGGCTCGACCCGGTGGGGGATGATCCGTGCGGTCGTCCTCCCCTTCGGCAAGGGGGGCGTGATCGGCGGCACGATGCTCGGTCTCGGCCGAGCGCTCGGCGAGACCATCGCCGTCTACATGATCATCTCGCCGATCTTCTCGATCAACTGGCAGGTGCTGAAGACCGGCACCAACTCGGTCTCGGCGCTGATCGCCCTGCGCTACGGCGAGGCGACCGACTTCGGTCTCTCCGCGCTGATGGCAGCCGGTCTGGTGCTCTTCGCCGTCACGCTCGTCATCAACTTCACCGCGTCCTCGATCGTCGCCCGGTCGCGCTCGGGCGCCCAGAGCGAGGTCTGATGGCCACCGTCACCGTCACCGAGGCCGCGCCGGCCACGGTCTCCCGGACCCAGCTGCCCGAGCGCACCGAGCCGGTCGGTCCTCGCCGGTCGCTCAGCACCTGGAACACCCAGGAGTGGTTCGACGTCCTGGGCGCCGCGCTCGCGGGCATCGCGATCGCGACGTTGCTGTTCGGCCGTGTCACGGCGATGTACGGCGGGATCGGGTGGGCGGTCGTCGCGCTGATCTCGTTCGTAGGCGTGTACGCCCTGCTGGTGTCGCTGCACTCGACGCGGCAGCACGTCGCCGACCGGCTGGCGACCGTGCTTCTCATCACGGCTGCCGTCTTGCTGTTCGGCACGCTCGTGTTCATCGTCGCCTACACGGTGATCCGCGGCTCGCCTGCGCTGGTCCACTCGAGCTTCTACGTCGAGACGATGCGCCTCGCCGGACCGCTGGACCCGTTGACCGTCGGCGGCATCGCGCACGCCCTGGTCGGCACGCTGATCCAGATCAGCATCGCCCTGGCGATCACGGTGCCGCTCGGCATCACGACTGCCGTGTTCCTCAACGAGGTGGGCGGCCCATTCGCGCGGTTCGTGCGCACGGTGACGGACGCGATGACCGCGCTGCCGTCGGTCGTCGCAGGTCTGTTCGTGTACGCGTCGGTCATCCAGCTCGTCACGCACGAGCGGTCCGGGTTCGCGGCCGCGCTCGCGATCACGGTCATGATGCTGCCGATCGTCATCAGGTCGGCCGACGTTGTGCTCCGACTCGTGGCTAACGGCCTCCGCGAGGCCTCGTACGCGATGGGCGCGACGCGGTGGCGGACGGTCTGGCACGTTGTGCTGCCCACGGCGCGCTCCGGCCTGGCCACCGCGGTCATCCTTGGCACCGCGCGTGGCCTCGGCGAGACCAGCCCCGTGCTGCTCACCTCCGGCGTCACCGCGGTCATGAACGTCAACCCCTTCCAAGGCCCGATGATCTCGATGCCGCTCCAGGTCTTCGACTTCGTCAGGTCCGCCGAGCCGGCGCTCAAGGCGCGCGGCTTCGGTACCGCCGCCGCGCTCATGGTGGTCGTGCTCATCCTTTTCGGCCTGGCTCGCGTCATCGGTGGTCGCGCCCCCGGCGAGCTCTCCCAGCGTCAGCGCCGGCGGGTGCTCGCCCGTTCGGCTCGAAGCTTCGCCGAGATCCGCAGACTGCACCCCGCGGCCCCCGCCGCTCGTAACGAGGAGTAGCCCGATGAGCCGGACCGTGCGTCTGTGGGCCCGTTCGCTGGTCGCGATGGTCGTCGTCGCCGCCGTGGGTATGGCGCTCGGAGCGCCCGCGGCGGCTGACGGGTACGTGCCCATCACCGGCACCGGCTCGACCTGGTCGCAGAACGCCCTGGACCAGTGGCGACGCAACGTCGCCGCCAACTACGGCATGACCGTGAACTACTCGGGGACAGGCTCGACGTCCGGCCGCCGTGACTTCATCCAGGGCACCGTCGACTTCGCCATCAGCGAGATCCCTTTCCAGGCGCGCCCGGAGGACGGGTCCGCCGCCGAGGTGCCGAACATCGGCTACGCGTACATGCCGGTGGTCGCAGGTGGCACCGCGTTCATGTACAACCTCAAGATCGGCGGCAAGAGGGTCACGAACCTCCGCCTGTCCGGCGAGACGATCACAAGGATCTTCACCGGTGTCATCACGAAGTGGAACGACCCGCTGATCGTCGCCGACAACCCGGGCCTGGCGATGCCCGACAAGGCCGTCGTCCCGGTGATCCGCTCGGACGGCTCGGGCACGTCGGCGCAGTTCACCAAGTGGATGGACACCCAGTACCCGCAGCTGTGGCAGGACTTCTGCAACAAGGTGGGGCGCGGCAGCACGTGCGGCATGACGTCGCAGTACCCGACGTTCGGGTCCGCCAAGGCGCAGAAGGGTTCGGACGGTGTGTCCGGCTACGTCTCGCAGGACTACGGCGAGGGTGCCGTCACCTACGTCGAGTACTCATATGCGAAGAAGGCCGGCTTCCCGGTGGCCAAGGTGCTGAACGCCGCCGACTACTACGTCGAGCCGACCGCCCAGGCGGTGGCGGTGGCGCTGCTCAAGGCGCGGATCAACACCGACGCCTCGTCGGCCGACTACCTGACCCAGATCCTCGACGACGTCTACGCGAACACCGACAAGCGGTCCTACCCACTGTCCAGCTACTCCTACCTGATCGTGCCCACCGAGGCGAAGGGGATCTTCAACACGGCCAAGGGCGCCACGCTCGGAGCATTCGCCGCCTACATGCTCTGCGAGGGCCAGCAGCAGGCCGACGACCTGGGCTACTCACCGCTGCCGATGAACCTCGTCATGGCCGGATCCGACCAGGTCAAGCGGATCCCCGGCGCGCCGACGTCCGGCATCGACTTCAACTCGTGCAACAACCCGACGTTCAAGGCGGGCGACAGCCCGGCGACGAACCAGCTCGCGCTGACGGCGCCGAACCCGCCGGACTGCGACATGAAGGGGACCACGCAGTGCACCACCGGGACCGCCGGTGCGACCGACCAGACGCCGACGTCGACGAACACCTCGACGGGGTCCACGACCGGGAGCACGAGCACGAACGAACCGGCGGCCGGTACGGGGGACATCGGGACGGACGGCTCGACCGGCGAGGTCGCCGCGACGGGCGAGGTCGCCGCGACGGGCGAGGTCGCGGTGTACGACGACAGTGGCAACCTCATCTCCGGCGGCTCGAGCCTAGGCGCGGCGTCGTCGTCGCCGTTCGCCCTCGACACGGCAACGACGCCTACCCAGATCTGGCTGATGACAGGGGCCGGGAGCTTGCTCGTCGGAGCGGTCACCCTCCCGCCCTTGCTCTGGCGACGCCTTCGTGGCGGCGGGGGCCCCCCCACCCCGTAGGGCAGCAGTGAGCCCGCCCTGTGCGGGCTGCCGACGACGTGCCTAGGAAACGTCCCCGGCTGACGGCGGACCGTCTCCGTTCACCGCCCGTCCACCACGCCCCCCTACGTTTCCAGTTGTCCGATTGGTCCGGCTTTGCCGGCCACTTGAAGCCAGGAGAGCGGTGACCGTCCACGTGGCTCGACAGACTCGGTTCCGGGCACTCGCCTCGGCCGCAGGCGTCGGACTCCTGACTTTCACAGCCATCACCGGGACGATTCTGGTGATGGCGCCGGCCGCCGAGGCCGCCGACTCCTCGACCGTCACGGTCACTGCGGCGCAGCAGGACCCGGACCTCGAGACCGCGCCCTTCCCCAACCTCTCGGTCACCGTCTCGCAGACCAAGGACCTCATCGAGCAAGGCATTCGTCTGACTTACTCGGGCGGCGTCAAGTCGACGGTCCCAAACCAGCAGACCGCCGGCGCCAACTTCCTCCAGCTGTTCCAGTGCTGGGGAGACCTCAAGGACGCCGACGGCGCATTGGTTCTGGACAAGAACGGCCAAGCACAGCCGGACCGGACCACCTGTCAGTATGGCTCGACCGGTGCGGCGGGGCAGTCGCGCGACTCCACGAAGTCGAGCCTCGACTACATCTCCCCCGAGGATGAGGAGTACACGTACCCGGGCTCGGACCTCTTCGACCCGATCCAGGTGTCGATCCCGTTCAAGGCCATCAACGGTAAGGTGCTTCAGCGGATCGCCGACGGCAAGATCGTCTCGACCGTCGACCTCGACAACAACGAGTTCTTCACCAAGAACACCACGAACGAGGTGCCGTGGGCCGGCTTCGGCGGCTCCGGATCCGGCACAGCGACGTTCGAGGTACAGACGAACTCCCACGCGCCGGGTCTGGGCTGCGGCAACCCGGTGACGACCAATGGGGCGGTGACCGGCCAGTCCTGCTGGCTCGTCATTGTGCCGCGCGGCGAGGCCGACTGGGGCGAGGCCGCGATCACCAAGTCGGCGCTGCTCTGGGAGACCTGGGAGCATCGCCTCGCGGTCAAGCTGGAGTTCAAGCCGCTCGGCGTGCGATGCGCGATCGGGGCTGCCGAGAAGTCGCTCGCCGGCAGCGAACTCATGACCGCTGCGGTCGCCTCGTGGCAGCCCAAGCTGTGCGGCGCCGCGGGCGGCTCCATCTTCAACCTCATCGTCGCGAACGAGGCGGACCAGGCCCTCGCTGCAAACGGGACGGAGGCCGCGGCGCTCGCCCTCACCACGCGCGCGCTCTCGGCAGATGAGGTCAGCGACCAGCTCGTCTACGCCCCGGTCGGGATCAGCGGCCTCGCGGTCGGGTTCGCGGTCGACCACCTCGCGAGCCCGATCCAGACGGACGTCCCGGCCTCGGTCTCCGGCCTGGACAGGCAGCCGTTCACGAGCATGAAACTGACGCCTCGCCTGGTCGCCAAGCTGCTGACCGACTCGTACAAGACGTCCTTGCCGACCGGCGCCGACCTCTCCAACCTCAAGAACAACGCCAACTACCTGTGGCAGGACCCGGAGTTCCTCGCCATCAACGACGAAGCGTGGAAGTACCAGGATCTCTCGCGCCCCGCCCACCTGGCTGATCTGCTCGTCCCGCTCGGGCGCTCGGACGCCGCGTGGGTGGTGTGGCAGTACGTCCTCGCCGACCCCGAGGCTGCGTCGTTCCTGGGCGGGACGCCGGACCCATGGGGAATGGTCGTCAACCCGTACAGCTCCACGACGGCGACGCTGAATCCCACGGGCACGGCAGCGACCTACCCCAAGGACTCGTTCCCCAAGGCCGACCCCACCTCATACACGCCAGAGGGCATGGGCGAGATCAACCTGGTCACCTGGCGCCCGTATGCAACGGACCTGGACACGGCGGGCTACTGGGTACTTCGCGGAGACAACCGGACGCTGAACCAGGCGTCGTGGGACCCCGTCGATCCGGCGCCGAAGTACTCCCTGTTCCCCCGCGACCTGGCGGGCCAGCAACGGGTGATCGGCCTGACCGACACGGCCTCGGCCGCCAAGTACCAGGTCTTCACTGCGGCGTTGCGCAACCCGGCGGGTACGTTCGTCGAGCCGACGTCTGCCTCGATGGCGGCGGCGGCGGCGGTGATGAGCCCGGTCCCGGAACAGCCGCAGGTCAAGGCGCTGAACTACTCGTCATCGATGGTCAAGGCAGCGGCCGATGCCTATCCGCTGACCGTTCCGATCTACGCGGCGACCAACCCCGCGGGCGGCGACACGGCGCTTCGGGCCGCGTATGCCTCGTTCATCAGGTACGCCTCTGGCGCCGGTCAGACGCCCGGTACCGATGACGGCGAACTGCCGGCTGGCTACGCCCCGCTGCCGGCGTCTTGGGCGGCGCAGGCCGAGACCGCAGCGACCACGATCACGGCGGGACCGACCCCGAGTCCGACTCCGAGTCCGACTCCGACTCCGACAGCAAGCAGCGCAAGCGCGTCTATCGACGTGACCCGAGCCGCCGGCTCCAGCACGGTGGAGGCCGCGATGTCGGACAGTGCGGCGGACTCCGCCGCCAATGGCGAGGCACCTTCGGCGACCGGCGACCCGGCCGGCCCCGTCGTGGGTGCCGCCACCCCTGAAGACCCCGACATCGGCGCGCTCCGCGCGGCGGTGCCGGTCGGCGCTGCGGGCGGTCTCGTGGCCGCACTCGGCGTCCCCCTGGTCTCGCGGATCCGCCGCGGACCGTGACCATCCACCCTCCTCACGAAGTCCCCGTCCTGAGAGGAAAGGCAATGAAAGCGCTTCGCAAGATCGCCGTTCTCGGCGTCACCGCCGGCCTCATGGCCACCGGTGTCCTGATGACGACCCCGGCGTCTGCCGACCCGGTGAGCTCCGGCTTCGCCGCCGTTGGCTCCGACACGCTCGACGCCTCGATGAACGCCCTGGCCAACGGCACGACAGCCAGCGGCGCGTCTGTGCGCGTCGCCGCGGCGGGCAGCTACTTCGGTAGTTTCGACGCTTTCCCGACCGGCAGCAAGATCCAGACCAAGCCGTTCGGCGCCTACTTCGTCCGGCCGTCCGGGTCGGGCCAGGGTCGCGACGCGCTGCGCGCCTCGATCACGGGCAACCTCTGGAACGGCGTCAGCATCTCCGGCCAGGTCGACATCGCCCGCTCGTCCAGCGGCCCCGGCGGCAACGCCAACGCCAACGGTCTGCTCGCGTACGTCCCCTACGCCCGTGACGCGGTGTCCTACGCGTACAAGGCGCAGGACGCCGCCGCCGCCGCCGTTCTCGCGGAGCTCAGCCAGGCTCAGCTCAACTCGATCTACTCCGCGGCCGCCCCGACCGTGATCAGCGGCATCACGATCAACCCGCGCCTGCCCCAGTCCGGCTCCGGCACGCGGTCGTTCTTCCTCGGCGCGATCGGCGTGACCACGCCGGGTGCCGCCGTTCCGGCTGCCGACAACACCGCGAACGGCCCGGCGGAGAACGATGCGACCGTGCTCGGCACCAACGAGATCATCCCGTTCTCGGTGGCGAACTGGGTCGCCCAGTCCAACAACGTCGCGCCGAACACCATCGGGTCGACCGGCGTCCTGCTCGGTTCGTCCATCCCGGGGACCGCGCCGTTCACCGGCTCCGGCTCGAGCCTCGTGCCCAACGCGCCGTTCTACGCCAACACCACGTTCGGTCGCGACACCTACCTGATCGTCGAGTACGCCCGGATCAACTCTGCCTCGGCAACCTACGACGCCAACCTGGCCAGCCTCGTGACCCAGCTCACGAGCTACGGCACGCTCCCGTCGACCCCGGGTGCCGTGAAGACCAAGTTCGGCTTCCGGGCTCCGTCCAGCACGACGGTCATCCGCGCCTACGCGACCCTCTGACCCTGTCAATCCGCAGCAAATCCGCAACAAAGTCGAAAGGAACTGACATCTCATGAAGAGTAACCTCGGCCGCACTATTGCGGCCACCATCGGCGCCTTGGCGCTGGTGGGCTCGGGGCTTTCGGGGGCATTCGCCGCCGAGACGACCAACCCCGACTTCGTGGCCAGCCCGGTCATCGCGTCCGCGGAGACCGCCGAGCCGGTCACCGGCTCGATCGGGTTCGACCAGCAGGTCGTCGCTCTGCTGGACGGGTCCGACTACAACGTCATGTACCCGGTCCCGGCCGGCGCCACGGGGGTTTACACCTTCGTGTCGCCGCGCGGCCAGGAGAGCAACATCAGGGCCTGGAACGCGAAGGCCGTCCAGGGCCTGACGCCGGGCGGAATCCTGCTGCCGAACGTGTCCCTGGGCAACCAGGCAACGCTGGGTGACGGTACCCCGCAAGGCATCCTGGCAGTCCGTACCGCCGGTGGCGACTACTCCCTCGGCCTCGCGTTCACCAAGGACAACGGGGTCAACCTGATCCCGGACAGCCTGTACTTCGGCCACATCACGGTCACCGCCGGCACCGGCGACTGGACCTACGAGGCCGCAACCGTGCCGCCGATCCCGACGACCACCATGCTCACCGCTCCGGCGACCGGCACGGCCGGCACCCCGGTGCATGTGACCGCGACGGTTGCTCCGGCTGAGGCGACCGGTGCTGTCGAGTTCCGTGAGGGCGCGACGGTCCTGGCGACGGACCCCGCGGCTCCGTACGAGGCCGACCTCGACCTGGCCGCCGGGTCGCACAGCATCACCGCTGTGTACGGGGGCGTCGCGCCCTACGGCCCGTCCACCTCGGCCGCGTCCACGGTCGACATCGCCGGTCAGGCGGTCGTAACCACCGTCTCGGACGTGACCGCCACGTCTGCGAGCGGCGAAGGGGGCAAGGCCGTCTCCTACTCGGCGACCGTCGCGCCCGCCGGTGCCACCGGCACCGTGACCTTCACCGCGATCGACACCACCGACGCGGCGCACACGATCCCGATCGGCGACGCCACACCTGACGCCACCACCGGCATCGCCGTCATTCCTTCGGCGAGCAACGTGCCGGCTGGCAGCTGGACGATCAGCGCGGCGTTCGTCGGCACGGGTCTCTACCAGCCGTCCGCGGGCACCTCGTCTGCGCCTCTCGTCCTCACGGCCTCGTCCGGCCTTGAGAACCCGTCCGCCCCTGACGCTCAGACGGTGGTCGTCGAGGTTCCGCGGGGTGCGATCGTGATCACGACGCCGTACAGCACCGAGGCGCTCGGCCTGGGCGCGTTGGTGCTGGACCAGGCGACGTCGACCTACCACCTGGGGAGCCCGGTCGTCTTCACCTCCGGTGTGGACACTGCCAATTCCATCCAGGTCGTCAACACCCGGCCCGACCACCACGCCTGGTCGGCGTTCGTCGAGTCGACACCGTTCACCAACACGACTGCTGCCGGCACGTTCGACGCGGAGTGGATGAGCCTGATCGACGTGGTGCCGGTCTCCGTGCAGGACAACGCGTTGCAGGTGACTGACATCACGCCGCATGACATCGCGGCGCTGTCGAGCACTCCGCAGGAGTTCGCTACCTACGCCGGCGACGACCTGGGTACGGCTCGGCTCGGCGCCAAGCTCGACATCCAGGGTGTTCCGTCGTCCACGCCGTCGGGCACCTACTCGGCGGTCTTGACCTTCACCGCGTACTGATCCGACCGAGTTCCATCGGGTCCGCTAGTCCAGGGACCCCGCAGAAAGCCCGAGGAGGCGGGGGCGCGTGGAGTGCGCCCCCGCCTCCGACGGCCGTCTGTTGATCGACCGCATCGCCCAGCGTATGAGGAGAATCCGCGACGTGACACGCCGCCCACCCTTCCGAACCGCCCGTGTGGCGGCCGTTGCCATGCTCACCGCCGGGTGGGCTTTCGCCCTCGCCATGGGGCCGGCGTCCGCGGCGACCGACCCGAGTGCGGCGGCTGGCGACAACGAGTCGCAGTCAGGAACGACCGAGGACGCGGCGCCCGATCTGGTGACCTTCGGCCTCAGTTCGGCGACCGACGGCAGACTGGATGGCCGGCCGTACCTGGAGATGACCGCTACGCCGGGCTCGACGATCTACGAGCAAGTCGCCGTCCTCAACCAGTCGGACAAGCTGCTCTCGCTCGATCTGTACGCCGCCGACGCGATCAACACCGCGAACGGCTCGGTTGGTCTGCCGAGTCGGGACGTCACGCCGACCGACGCCGGCTCCTGGATCACGCTCGGCGCTCCTCGCGTGGGCGTACCACCGCAGTCCTCCAGCGGCATCGGCTTCACCATCGTCCCGATAACGATCACTGTCCCTGCGGACGCGGAGCCAGGGGACCATCTCGCGGGTGTTCTCACGTCCCTGACCGCCCGGGGCAGCGCCAGCGGTGATGGCAGGACCGCGCAGCTCGACCTCGAGCAGCGCGTCGGCTTGCGCGTGTACGTCACCGTCGACGGCCCGCTGCACCCCGGCCTCACCGTCACGGACGTGCACGCCACCTACCACCGGGCGGACTACCTCGGACTGGCACCGCCAGGCTCCGCCACCGTGACGTACACATTGACCAACACCGGCAACACTCGCCTCAACGTCCTGGCGACCTCCACGGCCTCGGGAGTGTTCGGGCCTGGGGAGGCGACCGCCGTCGGGCCGCAGGTCGCGGAGCTGCTGCCGAAGTCGTCGGTCACGCAGACAGTCGAGATGGCCGGCGTCTGGCCAACGATCCTGCAGAAGGTCACGGTCAGCGCGTCCGCGACGGCCCCCCTCGCCGGAACAGACCCGAACATCGGCACCCCCAGCGCGAGCGTCTGGATGTGGGCGGTGCCGTGGCCGTTCCTCGTGCTCCTCGTGCTCGTCGCGCTCGCCTGGCGGCTGCTTCGCCAGCGGGCGAAGACCGCGAAGCGTGGACGCCACTCCGACAGCGGCTCGTCTGTCACGCCAAACGCCGGTGACATCGGTCCAGAGCAGTCCTCGACGAAGGAGGCGGTGAGCTCCCACCTCCCGAGCGCCTCCTGAGCGCCGCACGGCGCGCGCCCCTCAGATTCCTCTCACGAAAGGACCTCATCATGAAGAAGGCAACTCATGCCGGCCTCGGGCTGGCGCTCGCTCTGGCGCTGGTGGGCTCGGGGCTTTCGGGGGCATTCGCCGCCGAGACGACCAACCCCGACTTCGTGGCCAGCCCGGTCATCGCGTCCGCGGAGACCGCCGAGCCGGTCACCGGCTCGATCGGGTTCGACCAGCAGGTCGTCGCTCTGCTGGACGGGTCCGACTACAACGTCATGTACCCGGTCCCGGCCGGCGCCACGGGGGTTTACACCTTCGTGTCGCCGCGCGGCCAGGAGAGCAACATCAGGGCCTGGAACGCGAAGGCCGTCCAGGGCCTGACGCCGGGCGGAATCCTGCTGCCGAACGTGTCCCTGGGCAACCAGGCAACGCTGGGTGACGGTACCCCGCAAGGCATCCTGGCAGTCCGTGCCGCCGGTGGCGACTACTCCCTCGGCCTCGCGTTCACCAAGGACAACGGGGTCAACCTGATCCCGGACAGCCTGTACTTCGGCCACATCACGGTCACCGCCGGCACCGGCGACTGGACCTACGCCGAGGTCGAGTGCCCGACCTGCGGCGGCGGTGACCCCACCCCGACCCCGTCGCCCTCCGGCAGCGCCACGCAGAACCTCGCGGCTGACGTCACGGTGCCGCCGGTCGTCGACGGCGTCCTGTCGATGGTCGCCCCGTCGAGCAGCACCAGCACCATCGGCAACGCGACGATCGTGAACGGCAAGTCGCAGTCGACGGGCACCCTCGGCGACTTCCAGATCCAGGACGGCCGCGCGGCCTCCAATCCGGGCTGGGAGCTGACCACCACCTCGGTCGGCAACTTCACGCTCGGCTCGACCACGATCGACAAGCAGCAGCTGGGTCTGGCCCCGAGGAACGTCTCCGGCGTGGCGGCGACGCTCGCCCCGGCCCAGGTCGCGGGTTCGGCGACCTACCCGAGTCTGTTCGCGTCGCTGCCCGCGGGCACCGCGGGCAGCTCGACGCTCAACGCGGACCTGACGTTCGTGGCACCGGAGGGGAGCCCGGCGGGCACCTACACCTCCACGCTCACGCTCACGCTCGTCTCGGAGTGAGAGCCCCGGGTGGGCCGGCGGCGACTCCCGCCGGCCCACCCGGTTCCACGCGTGGTCGGGTCCGGGCACAAGGCTCGGACCCGACCAGCGCCGTTCATCCTCTCGTCGCCTGCTCGGCGTCCACGGTTAGCCGCGGATCGAATGATTGAGGTGTGCCGATGACAGCCCTGCTCCCGTCCACGACGACCGCCCTGCGGCGGTGGGCACGGGTGCTGATGGCGCCTGCCGTGGTGTTCGCGCTACTGGCCTCCACGGCGGTCGCCCAGGCCGAGGACGAGACGGTCGGTATCGCCGGAGGACCCGCGAACGAGACGGGTCCGGACGGCCGCAGCCGCTTCTCCTACTCCGCCGACCCGGGCCAGACTGTCGCGGACAGGTTCGTGGTGCGCAACACCGGCACCACCGAGCAGACCGTGACCGTGTTCGGCTCGGACGCCTACAACACCAACGACGGGGCGTTCGCCCTGCTGGAGACCGGTGACCAGCCGGTCGACGCGGGCAGCTGGGTGACCTTCGCCGGTGCACCATCCGCCGAGGCGACCCTGGCCCCCGGTGCCCAGCAGGTGCTCGACTTCACGGTCACCGTGCCTGCCGACGCCACCCCCGGCGATCACGCCGCCGGCATCGTTGTCTCGGCCCAGGCCGCCGAGGGGCAGGTCGTGGTCGACCGCCGGGTGGCCACCAGGCTGTACGTGCGGGTCTCCGGCCCGCTCAGCCCGGCGCTTACCATCTCGAGCATCGCGGCCTCGCAGACCCAGGGCTGGAACCCGTTCAGCGGGCCGGTCGACATCACCGTCACCGTGCAGAACACCGGTAACGTCGCGCTCGCGGCCGACGTCTCGGCGAGCGTGACGAGCTGGTTCGGCATGGCCGCCGGCTCCACGGCACACGAGGAACTCCCCGAGTTGCTGCCCGGCACGACGCGCGAGGTCGCCTTCCGCGTGCCGTCCGTCGCGCGCTGGGGCTACCTGAAGCCGGTCGTGCAGCTCGACCCGAAGGCGTCCACCGACGCGACGGCACCCGGCGGGCTGCAGCAGGTCGTCCGGGACACCAGCCTGGTCGCGGTGCCCTGGGTGCTCCTCGGTCTTGTGGTGGTCGTGGTGGGCTTCGTGCTGGGCGCCAGGTGGCGCCGCAGGTACCTGACGCGCCAGGCCGAGGCTTGGGCGGAACACACCCGCGAAGAGGCCAGGCGCGAGGCCCAGGCAGGGACCTCCGCCGGAGCGGAGGTGGCCGGGTGACCGCGCGCCGCCTCGTGCGCGCCGTCGCCGCGGGCGTCCTGGGTGTGGGACTCGTGTCCACCGTCGGTGGTGGCCTGGCCGCCGCGGTCGAGGGTCCGAGCCCGTTCCCGTTGAACGTCGAGGTGGAGGGCACCACTGCCACGTCGACGGGCGGCGCCGCGAGAGGCTCGTCGTCCAGCGGGCCCGGCCCCTCCACGTCCGTCGAGGACGACACCGAGGTGAACGGCAGCGGCGACGCCGCCGCCGAGAGCCCGGAGTTCGAGGAGGACGACACGATCGACGGCATCCTCGCCGTGGGTGGCCTGCGGATGTCCTACCGGCCGTCAGGCAACCCGTTCGCGGGCGTGATGCACGTGCAGGTCACCGTGCAGAACCTGTCGGACGAGGTGATCGAGCCGACCGTCGCGTTCTCGCTCACGAACTGGCTTGGCATGCAGCTCGCCGAGTCGCGCGAACGCTCGCTCGGCAAGCTCGCGCCCGACGAGCTGCGCAGCACGGAGGTCGACCTGTCCGGCGTGGGGCAGTGGGCCTTCGTCGCCGCGCACATGACGTTGACCCCGCCGGAGGAGGTGGGTGGCGTGGAGGTCAGCCCGGTGACTCGCGACCGCTGGGTGCTTGCGACGCCGTGGTTCCTGCTCGGGCTGGTGGCTGTGGCGATCGGCGGCGTGGCGGTGTGGCGATACTCGACCCGGGTGCCCGCCGTCGCGGCTGCGGGAGCCGCTGCGGGGGCCACGACGTGACCCTCCTGATCGAGGAGAAGATCGAGCCCTCGCCGCCCGAGCGCAGCCGCCGCCGCGCGCCCAAGGACGCTCGCGCGCCGAAACCGCCGAAGCCGCCGAAGCCGCCGCGGCGAGTGCCCAGGCCGCGGAAGGCCTCCCGGCCGCTCACCCCGATGCAGGCGACGCTGCGCATGGTCTCGGCTCTCCTCGCGATCCTCCTGCTCGGGATGACCCTGTACCTGATGGTCTTCAGCCGGCTCACCCACGTCATCGCGCAAGACCGGCTGAACGACCAGCTGCGCGAGCAGCTGTCGGAGGGCACGGCTCCGGTGTCCGAGGGCACCTTCGAGGACGTGCTGCTCCAGGACGGCGCCCCGGTCGCCCAGTTGCGGATCCCGCAGATCGGCGTCGACGAGACGGTGGCCGAGGGCACGACCTCAGGCGTCCTGATGTCCGGGCCGGGTCACCGGCGGGACACCATGCTGCCCGGCCAGTTCGGCACCAGCGTGGTCATGGGCCGGGCCGCGGCGTTCGGAGGGCCGTTCGGCCGGCTCCAGGAGCTCCAGCCGGGCGACAAGATCAGCGTCGTCACCGGCCAGGGCGAGCACGTGTACGAGGTCATCGGTGTGCGGTACGCGGGTGACCCGGCTCCCGCGCCGATCACCTTCGGCGAGGGAAGGCTCGTCCTGGTGACTGCCAGGGGTCCGGCCTTCCTCCCGTCGGGGGCGCTGCGGGTCGATGCGGAGCTCGTGTCGGACGTCCAGGCTCCCGGCACCCGCGCGACCACTCACGCCGGCCTGCCGAAGGCGGCCCAGGAGCTCCAGGGCGACGCGTCGCACCTGTGGGCGCTGGTCTTCGCGCTCCAGGCGCTGGTGCTCGTGGAGATCGGTGCGGTGTGGACGTACCGGAACATCGGCGCACGGCAGACCTGGATCGTCTTCCTCCCAGTCGGCCTCCTGGCATCGCTGGCGGCTGCCGATCAGCTGACGCGGCTCCTGCCGAACCTCTTGTGACCGCTGAGAACAGGACCCAACGCATGCCCCCAGAGAGCCCCGACCCGCGCCTGGCCCCCGATTTCGCGAGCACCCAGGTGCTCGCGCCGGTGACCGACGTCGCCGCACCGCTGCCCAGCAACGGTGCAGTCGCTCGGAGCGGGGACGCCGCGATCGACCTGCTCGCTGCGCCTCCGGTCGATCATGTGCCGGCCGCGTACGCGCCGCGCAACCTTGCCGAGCTGCGGGCCGAGTCGATCTCTGCGTGGTTCGGCACGCACAACGTCCTGGACCGCGTCTCCCTGACGATGCCCGCAGGCCAGGTGACCGCGCTGATCGGCCCCTCGGGCTGCGGCAAGTCCACGTTCCTGCGGATCCTCAACCGGATGCACGAGCTCGTGCCCTCAGCGTCGCTCGCAGGCAAGGTCATCCTGGACGGCAACGACATCTACGACCCGGGCCGCCGGCTCACCGACGCCCGCCGGGCGATCGGCATGGTGTTCCAGAAGCCGAACCCCTTCCCGGCGATGAGCATCAAGGCGAACGTCCTCGCGGGTCTGCGGCTCACCGGGACCAAGGCGTCCTCGGGCGAGAAGGCCCAGCTCGTCGAGGAGTCCCTGATCCGGTCGGGGCTGTGGAACGAGGTCAAGGACCGGCTCGACGCGCCGGGCGGTGGCCTCTCCGGGGGTCAGCAGCAGCGTCTGTGCATCGCGCGCTCGCTGGCCGTCCGGCCCCGCGTCCTGCTGATGGACGAGCCGTGCTCCGCCCTCGACCCGACCTCGACCAGGGTCATCGAGGACACGATGACCGAGCTCAAGCATGAGGTGACGATCGTCATCGTCACCCACAACATGCAGCAGGCCGCCCGCGTGTCGCAGCAGTGCGCGTTCTTCCTCGCCGAGGCGGGCGCGCCGGGTGTGATCGTCGAGCACGGCGACACCTCGGCGATGTTCACGCAACCGCAGGACCCCCGCACCGAGGCGTACGTCGAGGGCCGGTTCGGGTGAGCCGCGCCGCGCCCTCGCCCCCGCCTTGGCCGGGGCCCACGATGATCAGGCGCACCGGTTCCGCCCGGAACGTCCCGAATGACACTCGTGTGACTCGTGTGACTGGAGTGACAGGAGTTCACTTCTGGGGTTTTCGCAGGTAGCGTGCCACTCCGTGGCATCGCACGACGAGCGGACCAGCCCCCGCGGGGGCCGCCGGCGCGCGTTCGTCGTCGCCGTCCTGGCGGGCACGCTGCTCGTCGTCGACCCGCTCTCCGCGGCCCTCGCCGAGCCGACGCCCAAGCCGCCGACCGCGCAGGACGTGCGCGACGCGCAGCGCGCCGTCGGCGAGGCCGAGCAGTCCGTCGCGCAGATGGAGGTCCGGCTCGCCCAGCTGGCCGCGGTGGCCGACGAGGCCGCGGTGGCGGTCCAGCGGGCGGGCGAGGCGTACACGCAGGCGCTCGCCGACGCCGACGAGGCGCGCGTCGCCGCCTCGGCCGCGGCAACCCGGTCGCAGGGCGCCGACGCCGACGCCGAGGCGGCCCGCCAGGAGCTGATGGCCTTCGCGCGCCAGATGGCGCGCACCGGCGGCTCGACCGAGCTTCTCGAGGTGATGCTGTCCGCCGACGGGTTCGCCGACGTCGCCGACCGCACCACCACGTTGTCCCGCCTGACCGGCAAGGCCGACGATGCCGTGCAGTCCTACCGCGCGGCCCAGCTCGTCGCCGACACCCTGCGCAAGCGCGCCGACGCCGCCGCCGAGGTGGCCACGGCCGCCGAGGCCGCCGCGCAGACAGCGCTCGGCGAGGCCGAGCGGATCGAGGCCGACGCCGCGCAGCAGGTCGCCGCCGCCGCGGCCGAGCGGGAGACGCTGATCGCCGGCCTCGCCGAGGCGCGCGCGACGAGCGCCGCCGTCGAGCAGGCCCGGCAGGCCGAGCTCGACCGCCAGCGGCGGGAGCGGGCGGAGGCCGCGGCACGGGCCGCGCGGCTCGCCGAGGAGCAGCAGAACGCCGCGAGCTCGTCCGGCGGGGGTTCGTCGGGCGGCGGATCCTCAGGCGGGGGTTCGTCGGGCGGCGGCTCGTCGGGCGAGAGTCAGACGCCCGGCTACAACGGCGGCTCGTCCGACGGCGTGGTCCAGACCCCCGCGTCGCAGTACCCGGTGGGCAGCGGGACGTCGAGGGGGACCGCCGAGCAAGGGCTCGCCGCGACCGAGTGGGCCAAGACCCAGCTGGGCACGCCCTACGGCTGGGGCGCCACCGGCCCGACCTCGTACGACTGCTCCGGCTTGACGATGCGCGCGTGGGAGGCCGTCGGCATCGGCATCACGCGCACGTCGCGCGACCAGTACAGGCATGTGCTGAAGATCCCCTACTCGGAGCTGCGGCCGGGCGACCTCGTCTTCTGGACCGACGACCCGGCGGACGTCGACGAGATCTACCACGTGGCGATGTGGCTCGGCGACGGCAAGATCATCGAGGCGCCGAGCATCGGCAACCCGGTCCGGATCATGACGATGCGCTGGGACCGCACGATGCCCTACGCCGGCCGCCCGTAACCCCCAGCCCTCGGCCCTCGCCCTCTTTCCGCAACGTCCGCACTCGTTGGGGTCCCAACCCCATGGAGTGCGGACGCTGTGCTCGCCCCGTCGTTGCGTCCGCACTCGTTGTGGCCATGACCCCGCGGAGTGCGGACGCTGCGTCAGGGGCGCCAGCCGCCGCGGCGGAGTGCCCGTTCGACGAGGTCGAGCCACCGGTCCGGGTCGAGGCGGAGGCCGATGGAGGGTATCGGGAGCACCAGGTCTCCGCTCAGAGCGATCTCGCCGTGCCGGGCGTCGTCATCGAGCCACTGCTCCGGACGGAGGTGGCCGACGCCGTCGATCTCCACGACGACCTTGTAGCGAGCCCATCGCACGTCGAGGTAGGCGCGGCCGCTCGTCGTGCGCACGACGACCTGACGGCTGGGCTCGGGGAACCCACGGGCGCGACACAGCGTCGCGAAGTCCAGCTCGTTGAGGGACTGCACACCGTCGACGAGCTCTCCGACGACCGAGCGCATGAGGGGCCGTCGCCTGTCCCGCCGAACCACCTCGAGCGCCTCGGCGACGGACGCGGCCGTGGCCAGCCGCTGCTGGACGGGCGCGATGAGCAGCAGCGCCGCCTCTCGGTCAGAGCGCGCCCACAGCGCCGCCTGCACGGCGGCCATCGGGGTGCGGACGCGCGGGATCGGCTCGGCGACGACGTCCTCGTCGCGCCATCGCCGCGTCTCGTGGACGCGTACGCCCGGCGAGTGGGACCTCGGGTGCGACGACTTCCGGGCGACCACGTGGACCAGACCGTCGCCGTCGATCCCCTGGAGACCGGCGGCGTGAAGAGCCGTCAGGCCACCGAGCGCGGCAGTCGGCGCGCCGGCGACGTCGGCGCGCGGAGAGCATGCCAGCACGGCCTCCCACCACGCGGTCCGACTGTGCACGTGGCGGGCGTCGACCCGGATGACTCCGGGGTGCTCCAGGAACCATCTCTGCGCCGCAAGCTCGGCCCGCTGGGCCTCGGTGTCCACACCGAGCCCGCGCAGCTGGGTGCTCGTCAGAAGCCCGGCCTGGTGTGCGGCCGCGTCAGCGGCTCGCGCACGTCGAGCGCGGCGGAGGTTCGGGTCGCGGATCACCTGCGCAGCGTGGGGCCGGCGGTGTGCCGCGGTGCCGGTGGGACGCGGCGCTGTGGACGCGGATCCCGATCCCGTGGGCTCTGGGCGGCTCGACGCCCCGGCGCCAACGTCCGCATCCGTTGGGGTCAGGACCCCGACGAGTGCGGACGCAACGGAGCGGGTGAGCGCAACGTCCGCACTCCATGGGGTCAGGACCCCAGCGAGTGCGGACGCTGGCGCGGCGGGGCAGGAGCGGGAGGGGGTCAGTGGGTGGTGTTGTAGCCGGCGTCGATCGCGCGCTGGCGGGAGCGCTGGATCTCCGCCTCCGCCTCGGCGCGGCCCACCCAGTGGGCACCCTCGACCGACTTGCCCGGCTCCAGGTCCTTGTACACCTCGAAGAAGTGCTGGATCTCCAGCCGGTGGAAGTCGGAGATGTCGTCGAGCTCCTGCCGCCACGCGGCGCGTTGGTCGCCGACGGGCACGCAGATCACCTTGTCGTCGCCGCCGGCCTCGTCGCGCATCCGGAACATCCCCAGCGCGCGGCACCGGATGAGGCAGCCCGGGAACGTGGGCTCCTCGAGGAGCACCAGCGCGTCGAGGGGATCACCGTCCTCACCGAGGGTTCCCTCGATGAACCCGTAGTCGTCCGGGTAGCGCGTCGAGGTGAACAGCATCCGGTCGAGCCGGATCCGCCCGGTGGCGTGGTCCATCTCGTACTTGTTGCGCTGCCCCTTGGGGATCTCGATCGTGACGTCGAACTCCACGGCACTCCTTCGCGAGCGCCCGCGAAGGCGCCACCCCGGCACCGCCGAATCCGGCGGCGCGCACATTGACCGACAGTAGTCTGACGCACCAGCGGGGTTCCTCGCCGCCGAGGGCGGCCGACGGGGCAGGTGGAGATGGCAACGGTGGGGCGCGTCGTGGGCGCCGGCGTGCTCGTCGTCGGGCTGCTGGGCGGCGCCTACCTGACCGCGGACGCCTACGACATGGTGCCCGGCGGCATCACCCTGGACCCCGTCCCGCCCGGCCCGTCGCCGTTCCCGGCGATCCCCGGCGTCGCACGGGCGGCAGCCGCCGACCCGGCCCCCGCGCTCGGCGACCCCGACCCGGCGGTCCCGATGCCCGCCGCCGGCCTGCTCCAGGCGCAGGTCGACGCCCTCGTCGCGGACCCGCGCCTGGGCCCGGCCACGGGCATCGTCGTCGCGGACCAGCTGACCGGCGAGGTGCTGGCCGCCAACCTCGCGGACCAGCCGCGCACGCCCGCCTCGACCACGAAGCTGCTCACGGCGACCGCCGCGCTCGGCACGCTCGACCCCACCATGACGCTGCCCACCACGGTGGTCGAGGGGGCGGGGGACGACGAGCTGGTGCTGGTCGGCGGCGGCGACATGATGCTCGCCGCCGGCGCGGGCGACCCGACCGCGGTCAACGGCCGCGCCGGACTCGCCGACCTGGCGACCCTGGTGGCCAAGGATCTGCAGCTGCGGGGCACGACGAGCGTCCGGCTCCGCTTCGACGACACGCTCTTCCCCGGCTCGCGCACCGCCGCGGGGTGGACGACTGCGCAGGTCGACCTCGGCTACGTCGCGCCGGTGACCTCCCTCGCGGTCGACCTGGCCCGCACCCGCACCGATGTCGAGTACGCCCCGCGCGCGCAGGACCCGTCGCTCCAGGCGGCGCGCGCCTTCGCGGACCGGCTCGCCGAGGCGGGCATCACGGTGGAGGGGGCGCCGACGAGGGCGACCGCCGCATCGGACGCGCGCGTGATCGGCGAGGTGCGGTCCGCACCGCTCGCCGAGCTGGTCCGGTTCATGCTGACGACGAGCGACAACACGCAGGCCGAGGTCGTCGGCCGCCTGGTGGCGATCGGCCAGGGCCTGCCGGCGAGCTTCTCCGGCGGGACGCAGGCGGTGGTCCACGCGGTCTCGACGCTGGGCGTCGACACCGCCGGCATCCACCTCGGCGACTGCTCCGGCCTGGCCTCCGGCTCGGCGATCGCGCCGCGCCAGCTGGTCGCCGCGCTGGCCCTGGTCCTCGACGGGCAGCACCAGGCGCTGCGGGACGTCGCCGTCGGCATGCCCATCGCCGGGCTGACCGGCACGTTGTTCGACCGGTTCACCGGCACCCCCGCCGCCGGCCTCCTGCGCGCCAAGACCGGCAGCCTGCCCGGTGTGACCTCCCTGGCGGGGACGCTGGTGACGGCCGACGGACGCCGGCTGGTGTTCGCGGTGATGGCGGACGGCACGCCGGCCGGCGGCCAGGTGCGCCCGCGTCAGGCGATCGACGCCTTCGTCTCCGGGCTGGCGGCCTGCGGCTGCCGCTGAGGGCGGCTCCCGCGGCGGGTTACGGTGGCGGGCATGGAGGCTTACGACGACCCCGCGGCGCCGGTCGACTGGGCGCTGGCGGCCTCGCTGGCCGGGCGGTTCGCACCGCCGGGCCCCACGGCCGCGCGCGAGGAGCTCGGCGCGGTCGTCGCGCAGCTGCGGGCGGCCGCCGGCCGGGCGCACGACGAGGTCGTGGCCGTCACCGCTCTGACGCCCGGCGCGGGCGTCAGCCCGGCCGCGGTGCACGTCGTGGACCGTGCGGGGTGGGCGCGAGCCAACGCGAACGCGCTGGCGATCCTCACGCACGGCCTCGCCGACACGGCGGGGCCGCCGCCCCCGGGGGCGCGCACCGCGGCGGCGTTCGAGGTGGGCGGCGTGCTCGCCCTGCTGGCGGGCAAGGTGCTGGGCCAGTACGACCCGTTCACCGGGCGCCTGCTGCTCGTCGCGCCCAACGTCCTGGAGGTGGAGCGACGGCTCGGTGTGGACCCCGGCGACTTCCGGCTCTGGGTGGCGCTGCACGAGCAGACCCACGCGCTCCAGTTCGCGGTGGCGCCGTGGCTCGCCGGGCACCTGCGCGGGCGCATCGAGGGGCTGCTGACCGACCTCGGCCCCGACAAGGTGTTCGCCGACCTCGGCCCCGCGCTCGCGGCGCTCGGCCGCACGGTGACCGGTCGCGGCGAGGGCGGGCTGCTCGCGATGCTCGACCCGGCGCAGCGGGCGGTGTTCGACGAGGTCGGCGCGGTGATGGCGCTGCTCGAGGGCCACGCCGACGTGACGATGGACCAGGTGGGGCCCGCCGTGGTGCCGTCGGTGAGGACGATCCGCGCGCGGTTCGACGCCCGCCGCCGGTCCGCGGCCGCCACCACGGGCGCCGCGGCGGTGCTGCGCCGCCTGCTCGGCATGGACGTCAAGATGGCGCAGTACCGCGACGGCGCGGCGTTCGTCCGCGGCGTGCGGCGGCGGGTCGGTGGCGGGTTCGACGCCGTCTGGACCTCCGCCGAGACCCTCCCGACGCCCGCCGAGATCGCGGACCCGGCGGCGTGGGTCGCCCGCGTCCGCCCGTGACCCGGCGCGGGAGGACGGCGGCGTGAGCGGACCTGCGGCAGCCGTCGCCGCCGTCCGGGTGGCGGTGCGCCGCGCGCTGGTCGACGTCCCCGACGGGTCGGTGGTGCTCGTCGCGTGCTCCGGCGGGCCGGACTCCCTCGCGCTGGCCGCCGGGCTGGTGTTCGAGGCGCGCGGCGGGCGCGCACCGGGCGGGCACGCCGCCGACGAGCGTGGGTCCGGTGCGCGGTGGCGGGCGGGGGCGGTCGTCGTCGACCACGGCCTGCAGGCGGGGTCCGACGAGGTCGCCCGGCGTGCGGCCGCGGCCTGCCGCGGCCTGGGGCTGGACCCCGTGCTCGTCGTGCCCGTCGCCGTGAGGGGACCGGGCGGACCGGAGGCCGCGGCCCGCGCGGCCCGCTACGCCGCGCTGGAGCAGGTGGCCGACGAGCACGCGGCTGCCGCCGTCCTGCTGGGCCACACGCTCGACGACCAGGCCGAGACGGTGCTGCTGGGCCTGGCCCGCGGCTCGGGCCCCCGCTCGCTGGCCGGCATGGCGGCGCGGCGGGGGGTGTTCCGGCGCCCGCTGCTCGCGCTGTCGCGCGCCGACACCGTCGCGGCGTGCCAGGCGCAGGGCCTCGACCCGTGGCACGACCCGACCAACGGCGCCGGCCCCGGCGCCCCGCTGCGCAGCCGCGTGCGCGGCGAGGTGCTGCCGGTGCTCGAGGAGGTGCTCGGCCCCGGCGTCGCGGGGGCGCTCGCCCGCACGGCGGACCTGGCGCGCGAGCAGGCGGACGCGCTCGACGACGTCGCCGGCGCGCTCCTGGCCGAGACGGGGACGCCCGACGGCGGCTGGGACGCCGCCTCCCTCTCGGCGGCCCCCGACGGGCTGCGCCGGGCGGCGCTGCACCGCGCCGCGCTCGCCGCGGGGGTGCCGGCGGGCTCGCTGACCCGCGGCCACGTGCTGGCCCTCGACGCGCTGGTCTGCGACTGGCGCGGGCAGGGCGCCGTGACGCTCCCCGGCGGTCTGGCGGGACTGCGCCGCTGTGGCAGGCTCTTCCTGCAGCAGCCACCGAGCGATCAGGAGTAGGCGTGGACGCCTCGGACATGGGCCCGGACCTGGAGCGCGTGCTCCTGACGCAGGAGCAGCTCCAGGCGCGGCTCGACGAGCTGGCGGCGCAGATCGACGCCGACTACGCCGGGCGCGACATCCTGCTGGTCGGGGTGCTCAAGGGCGCGGTGATGGTGATGGCCGACCTGGCGCGGCGCCTGCACACGCCGGTCCAGATGGACTGGATGGCGGTCTCGTCGTACGGCTCGGGCACCAGGTCGAGCGGGGTGGTGCGGATCCTCAAGGACCTCGACACCGACCTGTCGGGGCGCCACGTGCTGATCGTCGAGGACATCGTCGACTCGGGCCTGACCCTGTCCTGGCTGCTGTCGAACCTGCGCAGCCGCGGCCCGGCCTCGGTCGAGGTCGCCGCGCTGCTGCGCAAGCCCGAGGCCGCGAAGGTGGACGTCGCCGTCAGGTACGTCGGTTTCGACATCCCGCCGCAGTTCGTCGTCGGCTACGGCCTGGACTATGCCGAGCGCTACCGGAACCTGCCCTTCGTCGGGACGCTCGCCGCCCACGTGTACGCGGGCTGAGCCCGGCGACGGGGCGTGTGCCCTCGGCGAACACCCAGGGGCGTGCACGGGTTCTCCGTGTACCGTCGAGCACAGCGTCCCTGAACAGAAGGAATGAGGGGCTCGGCCCCGATCGCCCATGAACGTCAAGCGTCTCGCCCGTGGCCCCATCCTCTGGGTGCTCCTCGCCGTCGTCCTGATCGCGCTGGCGTTCAGCACGCTGCGGGTGCCCTCGACGCAGCGCGTCGACACGTCGGACGGCATGGCCCTGCTCGCCGGCGGGACCGTCGAGCAGGTGAGGATCACCGAGGGCCTGCAGCGCGTCGACATGACGCTGTCCGAGCCGTTCGTCAAGGACGAGCACGACTACGGCACGCAGGTGCAGTTCTTCTACGTCACCCCGCAGGGGCCGGCGGTCGTCGACGCGATCGACGCGGCGGACCCGCCCAAGGGCGCCAACTCCGAGGTGCCGACCACGTCGTGGTGGAGCGGCCTGCTCTCGTTCCTCCTGCCGATGGTCATCCTCCTGGGCGTCTTCTGGTTCCTGCTGTCGAACATGCAGGGCGGCGGGAACCGTGTGATGAGCTTCGGCAAGTCGCGCGCCAAGCTGGTGAGCAAGGAGTCGCCGCAGGTGACGTTCGCGGACGTCGCGGGGGTCGACGAGGCCGTGGAGGAGCTCGAGGAGATCAAGGACTTCCTCTCCGAGCCCGCCAAGTTCCAGGCGGTCGGGGCGAAGATCCCCAAGGGCGTGCTGCTGTACGGGCCGCCGGGCACGGGCAAGACGCTGATCGCCCGCGCGGTCGCCGGCGAGGCGGGCGTGCCGTTCTACTCGATCTCCGGCTCGGACTTCGTCGAGATGTTCGTCGGCGTCGGCGCCAGCCGCGTGCGCGACCTGTTCGAGCAGGCCAAGCAGAACGCGCCCGCGATCATCTTCGTCGACGAGATCGACGCGGTCGGCCGGCACCGCGGCGCGGGGCTGGGCGGCGGGCACGACGAGCGCGAGCAGACGCTCAACCAGATGCTCGTCGAGATGGACGGCTTCGACGTCAAGACCAACGTCATCATGATCGCCGCGACCAACCGGCCGGACATCCTCGACCCGGCGCTGCTGCGCCCCGGCCGGTTCGACCGCCAGGTCGCGGTGGACGCGCCGGACCTGCACGGTCGCGAGCGCATCCTCGCCGTGCACGCCAAGGGCAAGCCGATGGCGCCCGCGGTGAACCTGACGGCTGTGGCGCGCCGCACGCCGGGCTTCACCGGCGCGGACCTGGCGAACGTGCTCAACGAGGCGGCGCTGCTCACCGCCCGGCAGAACGCCAGCATCATCGACGACAAGGCGCTCGACGAGGCGATCGACCGCGTGGTCGCCGGCCCGCAGAAGCGCACCCGCGTGATGCAGGACCGCGAGAAGAAGATCACGGCGTACCACGAGGGCGGCCACGCCATCGTGGCGGCGGGCCTGCGGTACACCGACCCCGTGACGAAGGTGACGATCCTGCCGCGCGGCCGGGCCCTCGGCTACACGATGGTGATGCCGACGGAGGACAAGTACTCGACCACCCGCAACGAGCTGCTCGACCAGCTCGCCTACGCGATGGGCGGCCGGGTGGCCGAGGAGCTCGTCTTCCACGACCCGACCACCGGCGCGAGCAACGACATCGAGAAGGCGACCACGGTCGCCCGCAAGATGGTCACCCAGTACGGGATGAGCGCGACGCTCGGCTCGGTCAAGCTCGGCCAGGAGTCGTCGGAGGTGTTCCTCGGCCGCGACGTCGGCCACCAGCGGGACTACTCCGAGGACGTCGCCTCCCGGATCGACATCGAGGTGCGTCAGCTCGTCGAGGCCGCGCACGACGAGGCGTGGGCCGTCCTCACCGAGAACCGCGACGTCCTCGACCGGCTGGTCCTCGAGCTGCTCGAGAGGGAGACGCTCAACGCCGACGAGCTCGCCGAGATCTTCACGGGCATCCGCAAGCAGCCCGAGCGCGAGGTCTGGCTCTCGAGCGAGGAGCGGGCGGTCGGTGCCGGGCCCGTGCTGACGCCGGCGGAGCTGGCGGCGCAGAACGGCGGCTCGGTCCACTCGCCGGCGGACGCCCCGGTCACGCCCGTGGACGGTCACGTGGCGGGCGACGTGACCGGCGCGAGCGGCGCCTGGTCCGCCGACTCGGGCGCCGAGCGGGTGTGACGTGGCGGCGCTGGAGGACGACGAGCCCGTCTCGGTGATCGGCCGGCTGCCGACCGACGGCCGTGCCATGCGCCCGTACGACGCGGCGCGCGCCGAGGCGGCCGTGCGCGAGCTGCTCGTCGCGATCGGCGAGGACCCGGAACGCGAGGGGCTGCGCGACACCCCCGCCCGCGTCGCGCGCGCCTACCGCGAGATCTTCGCCGGGCTGTTCCTGGACCCCATGGACGTGCTGACGACGACGTTCGACCTCGGCCACCAGGAGATGGTGCTGGTCCGCGACATCGAGGTGTACTCGACGTGCGAGCACCACCTGGTGCCGTTCCACGGCGTCGCCCACGTCGGCTACATCCCCGGGGAGGACGGCCGGATCACGGGGCTGTCGAAGCTGGCGCGGCTGGTCGACGTCTACGCGCGCCGGCCGCAGGTGCAGGAGCGGCTCACGTCGCAGATCGCCGACGCGCTCGTGGACGTGCTCGACCCGGGCGGTGTGATCGTGGTCGTCGAGTGCGAGCACCTGTGCATGTCGATGCGCGGCGTGCGCAAGCCCGGCTCACGGACGGTGACCTCGGCGGTGCGCGGCCAGATGCGCGACGCGGCCACCCGCGCCGAGGCGATGGCCCTCGTCCTCGGCCACTGACGCCGATGGCTCGGCAAGGGCCGGTGGGGCTCGGGCACCTCGGGGACGGGCAGCGGTGCCTCGTCATGGGCGTGGTCAACGTCACGCCCGACTCGTTCTCCGACGGCGGGCGGTGGTTCGCGCCGGACGCCGCGCTGGCGCACGGGCTCGAGCTGCTGGAGCACGGGGCGGACCTGCTCGACGTCGGCGGGGAGTCGACGCGACCCGGCGCGCGCCGGGTGCCGGTCGAGGACGAGCTGGCGCGCGTGCTGCCGGTCGTCGAGGCGCTCGCGGCCCGCGGGGCCACGGTCTCGGTCGACACGACGCGGGCCGTGGTCGCTCGTCGCGCACTCGACGCCGGGGCCACTCTGATCAACGACGTCTCCGGCGGGCTCGCCGACGACGGGATGTACGCCGTGGTTGCGCAGGCGGGTGTCGCGTACGTCGCGATGCACTGGCGCGGCCACGCGGACGTGATGGACGCCAACGACGTGTACGACGACGTGGTGGCCGACGTGCGGCGCGAGCTGGGCGAGCGGGTCGCGGCGATCCGCGCGGCCGGTGTCCGCGACGGGCAGGTGGTGCTCGACCCGGGGCTCGGGTTCGCCAAGTCGGGTGCCAGCAACTGGCCGCTGCTGGCACACCTTCCGGCGCTCGTCGCGGACGGCTTCCCGGTGCTCGTCGGCGCCAGCCGCAAGCGGTTCCTCGGTCACCTGCTGGCCGGGCCGGACGACGAGCCCGCGCCGCCCCTGGCGCGGGACGAGGCGACCCACGCGGTCAGCGCGCTCGTCGCCGCGGCGGGCGCGTGGGCGGTGCGGGTGCACGACGTGCGGGGTTCCGCGCAGGCCGTGCGGGTCGCCGCCGCGTGGCGGCGCGCGGGCGGCAGGATCGCGGGAGAGACGGCGACCGGGCGCGACGCGGCGCCGGGGAGTGGGGGAGACGATGGGCTCTGACGAGCCGGTGCCCGACGAGCAGGGACGGCGGCTGGACCAGATCCGGCTGACCGGCATCTCGGCGACCGGGCACCACGGCGTGCACGAGTTCGAGCGGCGCGAGGGGCAGCCCTTCGTCGCCGACGTCGTGCTGCACGTGGACACCCGGCGCGCGGCGGCCGGCGACGACCTGATGCGCACCGTCGACTACGGCGTGATCGCGCGCCGGGTGCACGCGGTGCTCGCGGGCGACCCGGTGGCCCTCATCGAGACCGTCGCCGAGCGGATCGCCGCCACGGCGCTGGCGAACCCGGGGGTGCGGGCGGTCGACGTCGTGGTCCACAAGCCGCGGGCGCCGATCGACGTGCCGTTCGACGACGTCGAGGTCGCGATCCGGCGCGACCGGACCAAGCTGCCCGCGGCCGAGCCGTACCGGGAGCCGGCTCCGGTCCCGGACCTCGTGCCCGACGAGCCCGCTCCGGCCACCGCCACGGCGGTGCTCCCTGTCACGCCGGCGGCCGGCGACGTCGTGGACGGCGAGCTGGTGGTCGACGCGCTCGACGCGCGCCCGGCGGCCCCGGTCGACATCGTGCTGGCGCTGGGCGCCAACCAGGGGCCGGCCGCGCAGACGCTGCGCGCGGCGGTCGGCGAGATCGGTGCGACGGCGGGCGTCGAGGTGGTGGTGGTCTCCCCGCTCGCCCGCACCGCGGCGGTGGGCGGGCCGGACCAGCCGGACTACCTCAACGCGATCGTGCTCGCCCGCACCACGCTGGCCCCGCGCGAGCTGCTGCGCGCCTGCCAGCGGATCGAGAACGGCCACGGGCGGGTGCGCGGGACGCGCTGGGGCCCGCGCACGCTGGACATCGACATCGTCGTCTACGACTCGGTGCTCGCGGTGACGGACGACCTCGAGCTGCCGCACCCCCAGGCGCACCAGCGGGCCTTCGTGCTCCAGCCGTGGGCGCAGGCCGACCCCGAGGCGGTGCTGCCCGGCCTGGGCGGCGGGCCGGTGTCCGTGCTCGCCGACACGGCGCCGGACCGTGACGGGATCCGCTGGATGGCGCTCGACTGGCTGACCGAGCCCGTCCCGACGACCGCGCCGACGACGGAGGCCTGATGCGGCGCACCAGGTGGCAGACGCTGCTCGTCGTCACGCTCGTCGTCGGCGTGCTCGCCGCGATGCTGACCACGTGGCTCGACCGGTCCGGGCCGGGCATGCCGAACGTGCCGTGGCTCGTGGTCGCCGTCGAGGTGCTGATCGCCGCCGTCGTGTTCTCGATGGGCTGGGCGGTGCGCCAGTACCTGCGCGGCAAGCGGCCGACGCTGGACCCGATCCGCGCGGCGCGCACCGCCGTGCTGGCGAAGGCCGCCTGCTACACCGGCGCGCTGCTGGCCGGCTGGTACGGCGGGCAGATGGTGGCGCACCTCGCCGCCGCGCTGCCCGGCGCGGGGGGCCGGGCCGGGTCCGCCGCGGTCGCCGCGGGCGGCGCGGTGGTGCTCGCCGGGGTGGGCCTGCTGGTCGAGCGGTTCTGCCGCATCCCGCCGCCCTCGGACGACGACAAGGAGACGGAGCGGGCGACCCCGGACCCCGCCGCGACCTGACGTCCGCCAGGCCCCGCCCGCGGGTCACGCCCCGAACCTGGCGAAAGTCGCAGGAGGACCCCGCCGCGGCAGGGCAGGATGAGTGGCATGGCCTCCGACGACCCGTTCGACCTCGACCTCGCCTGGACCCCGGTCTCGACCCGGCTCGCCGCAGCGCGGCTGACGGTCCTCGCGTGCTGGCTGGTCCCGCTGATCGCGGGCGGTGTGCTGCTCGCGGCGCTGACCGGCGTCGTCGGGCTGTGGGCGATCCCGGCGGTGCTCGTCGCACTCGGCGGGTGGGTGACGTGGCTGGTGCCGAGGCAGGTGGCCGCGATGCGCTACGCCGAGCGGGAGGACGACCTGCTGATCCGCCGCGGCATCATGTTCCGCTCGCTCGTCGTGGTCCCCTACGGGCGGATGCAGTACGTCGACGTGAGCGCCGGGCCGCTGGACCGCAGGTTCGGCATCGCCAAGGTCCAGCTCCACACGGCCGCCTCGTCGACGGACGCGACGATCTCGGGCCTGCCGCCCGCCGAGGCGGCCCGGCTGCGGGACCGGCTGGCGTCGCGCGGCGAGGCCCGGCTGGCGGGACTGTGATGTCTCAGCCGGCGCCCGTCGTCCCGGAGCTCGCCGGCGAGGACGGCTACGCCTGGCAGCGGATGCACCCGGTGACCCCACTGCTCAAGGGCTGGAAGATCGTGGCGGCGGTGCTCGTGGTCGGGTTCGCGCAGGCGGGCGACGACCTGCGGCAGGCGGCAGAGCTGCTCGGCGGCAGCGGATGGCTGGTGGCGCTCGGTGTGCTCGCCGCGGTGGCGCTCGTCGGTGTGGTCTGGTCGCTGATCGCGTGGCGCGCGACGCGCTTCGCGGTGACCGACGATGCCGTCCACCTGCGCCAGGGCGTGGTGTTCCGTCAGCAGCGGCAGGCCCGCCTGGACCGGATCCAGGCGGTCGACGTGGTGCAGCCGCTGCTCGCGCGGCTCGTCGGGCTCGCGGAGCTGCGCCTGGAGGTGGCGGGCGGGTCCGGCTCGCGCGTGTCGCTGGCGTTCCTGCGCGAGCCGGAGGCGCTGGCGCTGCGCGCCGAGCTGCTGGCGCTGGCCGCGGGGATCCGGCGGCCGGCCGCGGCTCCGGTGGCCGCGACCGCCGCGGGAGCGGCGCCCGCGGTCCCGCTCGAGCCTGTGGCGGCTCCGGCGCCGGCGTTCGAGACGGCACCCGAGCGGGTGGTCTACGAGGTGCCGATGCCGCGCCTGCTGATGTCGATCGCCCTCTCGGGCGGGACCGTCTCGCTGGTGCTGGTCGGCGTCGGCATCGCCGTCGCGTCGGCGCTCGGTGCGCCGATCGAGGCGACGTTCTCGGTGCTGCCGATGGTGTTCGGCCTCGTCGGCCTGTTCTGGACGCGGCTCAACGGCGCCGCGACGTTCCGCGCCGCGACGTCCCCGGACGGCATCCGGCTGCGCCACGGCCTCACCGAGGCGCGCTCGCAGACGCTGCCGCCCGGCCGGATCCAGGCCGTCAGCATCAGCCGGCCGCTGCTGTGGGCACGCAAGGACTGGTGGCGCGTGCACGTCAACGTCGCCGGCTATGCCGGCGAGGGCTCGCAGCGCGAGACCGAGACGGTGCTGCACCCGGTCGCCACGCGCGAGGAGGCGATGACGGCGCTCTGGCTGGTGCTGCCGGACCTCGGCGTCGACGACCCGGTCGCCGCGCTGACCGCCGGCCTCGACGGTGTGGGCGACGAAGGCGGCTACACCGCGGCGCCGCGGCGCGCGCGATGGGTGGACCCCGTGGGCTGGCGCCGGCACGGCGTGCTCGTCACGGAACGGGCGCTGCTGCTGCGGCGGGGCCGGTTCTGGCGGCGGCTCGACGTGGTGCCGCACGAGCGCACCCAGTCGCTCGGCATGGCACAGGGGCCGATCCAGCGGTGGCTGCGCGTGGCGAGCGTCGTCGCGCACTCCACGCCGGGGCCGGTGGCGCCGCGCGTCGAGCACCTCGACCAGGCGGTGGCCGCGCGGCTGCTAGACGAGCAGGCGGCGCGCGCGCGGCAGGCGCGGCGCAGCGCCGGCCCGGAGCAGTGGATGAAGGGCTCGTGACGCCATGAGGCGCGTGCGTGATGCGGGGCGCATGGCGGTCGGCGCGGGGGCGTGGGCGGCACGTGGGGATCGAGGTCGGTGACGGATCCGGCGGGACGCCCAGGACGCCTCGGGGTCGGGGTGGTCGGTGCCGGGCGGGTGGGCGCGGTGCTCGGCAGCGCGCTGCGCGCCGCCGGGCACCCCGTGGTGGCGGTCAGCGCGGTCTCGGAGGCGTCGCGCGAGCGCGCCGAGATGCTGCTGCCCGGCGTCCCGGTGCTGGACGTCCCGGAGGTGGTGCGCCGCGCGGAGCTGGTGCTGCTCGCGGTGCCCGACGACGCCCTGGCGCAGCTCGTCGCAGGCCTGGCGGCCACCGGCGCGTGGCAGGCCGGTCAGCTCGTCGTGCACACCGCCGGCCGCTACGGGACGGCCGTGCTGGACCCGGCGAGGGCGGCGGGCGCGATCCCGCTGGCGATCCACCCCGCGATGACGTTCACGGGCACGTCGCTGGACATCGCGCGGCTCGAGGGCTGCCCGTTCGCGGTGACCGCCCCGAACGCGGTGCTGCCCATCGCGCAGGCGCTCGTCGTCGAGATCGGGGGAGAGCCCGTCGTCGTCGGCGAACGGCAGCGCGGGCTGTACCACGCGGGGCTCGCGCACGGGGCGAACCATCTCGTGGTGCTCGTCGCGCAGGCGGCCGCCGCCTTGTCAGGCGCCGGCGTCGACGACCCCGGCCGCATGCTGCGCCCCCTGCTGGAAGCCGCGCTCGACGGCGCGCTGCGTGCCCAGTCGCATGCCGGCGGCCCCGGGGCGATCGGCGCGCTGACCGGCCCGGTGGCGCGCGGCGACGCGGGCACGGTCGCCGAGCACCTCGGCGTGCTGGCGGGGCTCGCGGCGGCGACGGGGGCGGTCGACGTCCCCGCGGGTTACCGTGCTCTGGCGCGGGCGGCGACGACGAGGGCCGTGGCCGCGGGCCTGCTCGACGAGGCGGCGGCCCAGCGGCTGCTCGACGCGCTGGCCGAGGACGAACGGGAGCAGCCATGAGGCCCGCGCTGGCGGCGGACGTCGCGGCCCTGGCCGCCGCGCTGGAGGCACAGGACGCGCGCCCGGAGCGGGGGCACGAGCACCGCCGCGCCGTGGTGATGACGATGGGCGCGCTGCACGCGGGCCACCTGTCGCTGGTGCGGCGCGCCAAGCAGATCGCGGACCACGTGGTGGTGACGATCTTCGTCAACCCGCTGCAGTTCGGCGCGGGCGAGGACCTCGAGCGCTACCCGCGGGACCTCGACGGCGACCTGGCGCTGCTCGCCGGCCCTGGGCTGCTCGAGGCCGGCGACGTCGTGTTCGCCCCGACGCCGGAGGTGATGTACCCGGCCGGCGAGCCCGCGGTCCGGGTCTCCGCCGGCCGGATCGGGACGATCCTCGAGGGCGCGTTCCGCCCCGGTCACCTCGACGGCGTGCTGACGGTGGTGCTGAAGCTGATGCACCTGACCCGGCCGGGCGCGGCGCTGTTCGGCCGCAAGGACGCCCAGCAGCTCGCGGCGGTGCGGCAGCTGGTACGGGACCTGGACGTGCCGGTCGAGGTGGTCGGCGTGCCGATCGTGCGCGACGACGACGGGCTCGCGCTCTCGTCGCGCAACGCGTACCTCTCGCCCGACGAGCGGCGCCGTGCCCTGTCGCTCTCGCGCGCGCTGGCGGTGGCCGGTGTCCGGGCGGGCGAGGGCGCGTCGCCCGACGAGGTCCGCGCCGCGGCGCTGGCCGTGCTGACCGGACCCGGGGGCGTGGACGAGGTGGACTACGTCTCGCTCGTCGACCCGCTGACGTTCGACGACCTCGCGCCCACCCACTCGGGCCCCGCCCTGCTCGCGCTCGCCGCCCATGTGGGCCGCACCCGCCTGATCGACAACGCGGACCTCACCCTGCGCCGAGCTCGGCCGAGCGGCGCCCACCAGCTGCGCTGAGCTCGGCCGAGCGGCGCCCACCAGCTGCGCTGAGCTCGGCCGAGCGGCGCCCACCAGCTCGGTGTTTCGGTGCCGGTTCGGTGCATCGATGC
>Ga0255334_1000359_pt1 | contig 40478 bp, 35 predicted proteins | sample EtOH5_35cm_T3_12_FD_202080 | JGI IMG/M metagenome (GOLD analysis project Ga0255334, IMG submission 202080) | Sandy soil microbial communities from University of British Columbia, Vancouver, Canada - EtOH5_35cm_T3_129 | ecosystem: Engineered > Artificial ecosystem > Sand microcosm > Unclassified ... | reverse complement strand
CTTGTGGAGTCTATCGATGCCGTGCCCGTTGCCGGCCGAGGAAGACATCCCGATTGCCTATTACGGCACCTCCAACATCGGTCAGCTCAAGTACGTCTACCGCAAGGGCCTGGCCCTGCGCTACGGCAAGACCATGCAGTGCATCGCCGGGATTCACTACAACTTTTCCTTGCCGGAAAAGCTCTGGCCGCTGCTCAAGGAAGCAGAAGGTTTTGTCGGCACCGACCGTGACTATCAGTCGTCGGCCTACATCGCGCTGATCCGTAACTTCCGCCGCTACAGCTGGCTGCTGATGTACCTGTTCGGTGCTTCGCCTGCGCTGGACGCCGGTTTCCTGCGCGGTCGTTCGCACCAGCTGGAACAACTGGACCCGGACACCTTGTACCTGCCGTACGCCACCAGCCTGCGCATGAGTGACCTGGGTTACCAGAGCAACGCCCAGGCCGGTTTGACGCCTTGCTACAACGATCTGGCCAGCTACACCGACAGCCTGCGCAAAGCGGTCGCCACGCCTTACCCGCCGTACGTCGAAATCGGCACGCATCAGGACGGTGAGTGGGTTCAGCTCAACACCAACATCCTGCAGATCGAAAACGAGTACTACTCCAACATCCGCCCGAAACGCGTGACCTACACCGGCGAACGGCCGATCCAGGCGCTGGTGGCTCGCGGCATTCAGTACGTCGAAGTGCGTTGCCTGGACATCAACCCGTTCCTGCCGATGGGCATCGATCTGCCGGAGTCGCGGTTCCTCGACGCATTCCTGCTGTATTGCGCGCTGAACGACAGCCCGCTGCTGACCAATACCTCGTGCGGCAACGCGACCTCGAACTTCCTCAGCGTGGTCAAGGAAGGTCGCCGTCCGGGTCTGCAATTGCAACGCGACGGTCATCCGGTGGACCTGAAAGAGTGGGCCAGCGAGTTGCTGGAGAAGATTGCACCCCTGGCGGCGATGCTGGATCAGAGTCATGGCGGCGATGCGCATAGCAAGGCGCTGGATGCCCAACTGGCCAAGGTCAAGGATCCATCGCTGACACCATCGGCCCAGGTGCTGGCGGCGATGGCTGAGCACAAGGAGAGCTTTGCTCAGTTCTCCCTGCGTCAGAGCCAGGCGCATGCGGAGTTTTTCCGCAGTGAACCGCTTTCAAGCGAAGATCAGGCGAAATTTGAAGACCGGGCGCGTTCGTCGCTGGCCGAGCAGATTGAGCTGGAGCAGAACGAAGTCGGCGATTTCGATGTGTTTGTCGGGTCGTATCAGGCGAGCATTCTGGCCATTAGCAACTAACCTCAAGATCCACCCCTCACCCTAACCCTCCCGAAGCGTCGGACCGCCCCAAGGGGTAGAGGGGACTGACCGAGGCGTCTCACGTCATACATCGACCTGAAAGCCCGAGTCGAACTCAAGTTCCGAAAAGCATGAAGTTCGGCTCCCTCTCCCCTCTGGGGAGAGGGCTGGGGTGAGGGGTCGATCCACCTGACTGCACGCAATGCCAAAATATATGATCGTTCCCACGCTCTGAGTGGTAATGCCTCAAGGGACGCTCCGCGTCCAGGTGACGCGGAACGTCACCGGCTGCATTCCCACGCAGAGCGTGGGAACGATCAGGGTACCTGCTTAGAATTTTCCGCTCATAAGCTCATTCTAAAAAGTTATTTATTTTCGGATTCTTAGATCATTTAGTCTTCTTTTCACGCCGGCTCTCGGTCGTCTGAAAAGGAGCTTCTCAATGAAACTGACTTTCCCCCTTCGCCTCCTGGCGGCCGCGTCTCTGGCTGCAGTGAGTTTCTTTGCCCAGGCGGCTGACGTCACCGTCGCCTACCAGACCACCGTAGACCCGGCGAAAGTCGCCCAGGCCGACGGCGCGTACGAGAAAGCCACCAACGCCAAGATCGACTGGCGCAAATTCGACAACGGCGCCGACATCATCGCCGCCATCGCTTCCGGCGACGTGCAAATCGGTTACCTCGGTTCCAGCCCCCTGACGGCGGCCATCACCCGCAAAGTCCCGGTCGAAACCTTCCTCATCGCCACGCAGATCGGCGCCGCTGAGGCTCTGGTTGTCCGTGACGGTTCCGGGATCAAAACCCCGCAGGACCTGATCGGCAAGAAAATCGCCGTGCCGTTCGTTTCCACCGGCCACTACAGCCTGCTGGCCGCGCTGAAGCACTGGAATATCGACCCCTCGAAAGTCACCGTCCTCAACCTCGCGCCGCCAGCCATTATTGCCGCGTGGAAACGCGGTGACATCGACGCCACCTACGTGTGGGACCCAGCCCTCGGAGTTGCCAAGGAAAACGGCAAAGTGCTGATCACCTCCGGCGAACTGGCCAAGTTCGGCGCGCCGACCTTCGATGCATGGATCGTGCGCAAAGACTTCGCCGAGAAGCACCCGGAAATCGTCACCGCGTTCGCCAAAGTGACCCTCGATGCCTACGCCGACTACCGCAAAGATCCAAAAGCCTGGCTCGCCAATCAATCCAACGTCGACAAGCTGGTGAAGCTCTCCGGCGCCAAGGCCAGCGACATTCCATTGCTGCTGCAAGGCAACGTCTTTCCATTGGCGGCTGATCAGGTGATCACCCTCGGCGCGCCGACCACCAAGGCCATCACCGACACCGCCGCGTTCCTGAAAGAACAAGGCAAGGTTGAAGCCGTGCTGCCGGATTACGCCCCGTACGTCAGCGCCAAATACATCACCAACTGATCGGAGTTAATTGCGATGGCTTTGCTTCAGCTGGAGCGCATCAGCGCACAGTACCCAGGTAGCCCCGAACCGGTGCTGGCGGATATTTCCCTGAGTCTTGGGCCCCAGCAATTGCTGGTCGCCCTCGGCCCGTCCGGCAGTGGCAAGACCTCGCTGTTGAACCTGATTGCCGGTTTCGTCGAGCCCAGCGCCGGGCGCATCACCCTTGATGGCGTGCCGGTCAAAGGCCCGAGCGCCGAACGCGGCGTGGTGTTTCAGGACGATGCTCTGCTGCCCTGGCAGGACGTGCTGGCCAACGTCGGTTTCGGTCTGGAACTGGCCGGCATTGCGCGGGAAAAACGTGAACTGCGCGCTCGGGAAATGCTTGCGTTGGTGGACCTTTCCGGTTTCGAAAACCGTCGGATCTGGCAGCTTTCAGGCGGGCAGAAGCAACGTGTCGGCTTGGCTCGCGCCCTGGCGGCTGATCCGCGCGTGTTGCTGATGGACGAACCCTTCGGCGCCCTCGATGCCTTCACCCGTGAACAGATGCAGGAGTTGCTGCTGAAAGTCTGGCAGCGCACCGCAAAACCGGTATTTCTGATTACTCACGACATCGAAGAAGCGGTGTTTCTCGCCACGGACCTGATTCTGCTGGCGCCGAACCCTGGGCAAATCGTTGAGCGCCTGAGCCTGGATTTCGGTCAGCGTTACGCCGCCGGGGAGTCGGCTCGTTCGATCAAGTCAGACCCGCGCTTTATCGAAACCCGCGAACACGTGCTCGCCAAAGTGTTCTCCCAACGTAGCGCCGCCCAGCGGCAGGAGCGCGCATGAGCAGCTATGAAATTCCCGCCGCGACGGTGAAACCGGGCTCGACGGTAATCCCGCTGCGTCGCAGTTTGAACACACGCTGGATCAGCGTGCTGACACTGGTCGCTCTCGTTGCCATTTGGTGGGCCGTCACCGCCACTGGAATGATCGAACCGCTGTTCCTGCCGCCACCGTCCGCGGTGCTGCAAAAAGGCTGGCTGCTGGTGACCACCGGCTACATGGATTCAACGTTGTGGCAGCACCTTGGCGCGAGCCTCAGCCGAATCGGTCTGGGCCTGGGCTTCGCGGTGCTGACCGCCGTGCCCGTTGGAATCGCCATCGGCCACAACCGCATTGCCCGCGGCATTCTCGATCCGCTGATCGAGTTCTACCGCCCTATTCCCCCGCTGGCTTATCTGCCGCTGATCGTGATCTGGTGCGGCATCGGTGAGCTGTCGAAAGTCTTGCTGATCTACCTGGCGATCTTCGCCCCGATCGCCATCGCTACGGCGACCGGCGTGCGTACCGTCGACCCGGCCAAATTGCGCGCCGCGCAATCGTTGGGGGCGACCCGGGCGCAGTTGATTCGTCATGTGATTCTGCCGAGTGCGCTGCCGGACATTTTGACCGGTGTGCGCATTGGCTTGGGTGTGGGTTGGTCGACGCTGGTTGCCGCCGAATTGATCGCTGCCACCAGTGGTCTGGGTTTCATGGTGCAGTCGGCCGCGCAGTTTCTGGTCACCGATGTGGTGGTGCTGGGGATTCTGGTGATCGCGCTGATCGCCTTCGCCATGGAAATGGGCTTGCGCGCCTTGCAACGCAAACTGGTGCCGTGGCATGGCCAGGCGCACTAAAAAATCATCATGTGAAAAACTCTGTGGGAGCGAGACCGGCTTGCCGGTGATGGCGGCGTATCAGCCACAGCCATGTCGCCTGACACTCCGCTATCGCGAGCAGGCTCACTCCCACAAAAAGCTCGGCGCCCCGGATTAAAGAGAACACCATGAGCAACCTGACCATCGTCCCCTTAAGCTATGCCCTCGGCGCACACATCAGCGGCGTCGACATCAGCCAACCGCTGAGCCTGGAACAGCGCGACGCTATCGAGCAGGCGCTGCTCAAACATCAAGTGTTGTTCTTCCGCGATCAGCCGATCACACCCCAGCAGCAAGCACGTTTCGCCGCCAATTTCGGCGACCTGCACATTCACCCGATCTACCCGAATGTGCCGGAACAGCCGGAAGTGCTGATCCTCGATACAGCCGTCACCGACGTGCGCGACAACGCGATCTGGCACACCGACGTGACCTTCCTGCCGACCCCGGCCCTGGGCGCGGTACTCAGTGCCAAGTTGCTGCCGGAGTTTGGTGGCGACACGTTGTGGGCCAGCGGTATCGCGGCGTATGAAGCGCTGTCGACGCCGATGAAAACCTTGCTCGAAGGGCTGACCGCGACCCACGATTTCACCCGCTCGTTCCCGCTGGAGCGCTATGGCAACACGCCCGAAGCGCTGGCCCAGTGGGAAGAAGCGCGCAGGAAAAACCCGCCGCTGTCACACCCGGTGATCCGCACTCATCCGGTGAGCGGACGTCGGTCGTTGTTCGTCAATGAAGGCTTCACGTCGAAGATCAATGAGCTGTCGGAAACCGAAAGCGAGGTGATGCTGAAGTTTCTGTTTGCCCACGCGACACGGCCGGAATTTACCATTCGCTGGCGTTGGCAGAAGGACGACGTGGCGTTTTGGGATAACCGCGTGACACAGCATTACGCCGTGGATGACTACCGGCCGGCGCGGCGGGTGATGCAGCGGGCGACGGTGTTGGGGGATGTGCCGTTCTTCCGGTAATCCCTGAGTTCTTTGCTGTCTGTTCTGGCCCAATCGCGAGCAGGCTCGCTCCCACAGTGGATTGGCGCCAGGCACGGACCCTGTGGGAGTGAGCCTGCTCGCGATGAGGCCGGAAAAGGCGCCGACAGACCCGGCGCCGAAAAGCTACTCAGCCGTCGAAGGCTTCTCCCAAAGATTGACCCCGCCCTCTTGGGCAAACCGGTCAATCTCCGCCAGCTCTTCCACGCTGAAGCTCAAATTCTTCAACGCCCCGACGTTCTCGATAATCTGCTCCGGCCGACTCGCACCGATCAACGCCGACGTCACGCGCGGATCGCGTAACGTCCACGCCAAAGCCAACTGCGCCAGGCTCTGACCACGACGTTTGGCGATCTCATTCAGCGCACGCACATGAGCGATGTTGGCTTCGGACAGGTGCGCCGCCTGCAACGAACCACCTCCCGGACGATTGACCCGCGCGTCCGCCGGCACACCGTTGAGGTACTTGTCGGTCAACAACCCCTGAGCCAACGGCGTAAACGCAATCACGCCCGTACCGAGTTCGTCCGTCGTATCCAACAAGTCTTTTTCCACCCAACGATTGAGCAAGTTGTAAGCCGGCTGATGAATCAGCAACGGGACTTTCCACTCTTTCAGCAGCGCGGCCATTTCACGGGTTTTAACCCCCGAGTACGAGGAGATACCGATGTACAACGCCTTGCCCTGTTGCACCGCGGTGGCCAGTGCGCTGGCGGTTTCTTCCAGCGGCGTGTCCGGGTCGAAGCGGTGGGAATAGAAGATGTCCACGTAGTCCAGGCCCAGGCGCTGCAGGCTCTGATCAAGGCTGGCCAGCACGTATTTGCGCGAACCGCCGCCCTGGCCATAAGGGCCGGCCCACATGTCCCAACCGGCCTTGCTGGAGATGATCAGCTCGTCGCGATACGGCTTGAAGTCTTCACGCAGCAAACGACCGAAATTGATCTCGGCGCTGCCATACGGCGGGCCGTAGTTGTTGGCCAGGTCGAAATGGTTGATGCCAAGATCAAATGCGGTACGCAGCAACGAACGCTGGGTGTCGATCGGCGTGCTGTCGCCGAAGTTGTGCCACAGGCCCAGAGACAGCGCCGGCAGCACCAGCCCGCTGCGCCCCACGCGGCGGTAAGGGATGGAGTCGTAGCGGTTTTCGGCAGCGGTGTAGGTCATCGAATCCTCTCTTGTCTGTCTTGAAGTTGGTATCGACTGCTTCGCAAGTTGCCCAGCATACGCCCAGACAAACGCCGATAAACCTCGGACCCGAGAAAATGCTGAAACGTTTCACAACATTTAGGCCGACAACTCACGCAGGGCAGCAGCAGCCAAAAAGCCAGACCTTGAGCTGTACCGCTGATCCCGCCTGACTGTTTGATCGATACGCTCAAGCAACTGCTCAGGCAGTGTGGCATTGAAGCGCACCGACTTTCCGAAGTAAGGCGTGATATCAAATTCGACCACCCCCCACACGCCGCCCGCGTAATCTGGGTTATCAAGATGAGCGTCGATCTCATGCACCTGCGGCAGTGGATCGCCATCGGCCACCAAGCCTTCGAAGTGCAACGACAGCGCTTCCTTCACGTTTTCAAATGCCTGCGCAACAGTACCGCCTGCGGAGAAGCAACCCGGCACGTCCGGGATAATTACTCCGTATTCTGAGTCGGCATCCTTGTGCAGAACGACCGGGAATTTCATTTCGATGAATCCCTCTTCCAGCAAGTTGACGCGGCGAACTATAGGCAAAAACGCAGCACCAATAACCACAACACACATCCTGAAACGATCTGTGGAACTGCGGCTACTGTTCCCCCGCAAACACTTCCCCCAGCCAATCCACAAACACCCGAACCCGTGGCGACATGTGTCGGTTGTGCGGATACAACACCGAAACCGGCATCGGCGGTGGTGGCGTGTCGATCAGGACTTCCTGCACCAGGCCCTGGGAAATCTGCGTCTCCATTCGGTAATGCGGGCACTGGATCAGGCCCAGCCCGGCGATCGCCGACGCCGCATAAATTTCCGCGCCGAACACTGAAAGCGCCCCATCGATGGCGACTTCCTTCAGTTCGCCATCAACCATGAATTCAAAGGGGAATAACTTGGCAGTCGTGCGCGAGACGTAGTTCACGGCACGATGATGCTTGAGGTCGTCAAGGCTTTTCGGTTCGCCGTATTTGCGCAGGTACGCGGGGCTGGCACAGGTGATTTGGCGCAAGTTGGCGACTCGGCGGCCGATCAGCGCGGAGTCGCCCAAGGTGCCGGCGCGCAGCACGCAGTCGACGCCTTCGGCGATCAGGTCGACAAAGCGGTCGGCCTCGCTGATGGACAGTTCGATGTCCGGGTAGCGCGCCATGAACTGCGGCAACGCCGGGATGACGAAGTGCTTGGCCAGCGTGCCATGCAAATCCACGCGCAACCGGCCCTTCGGTGCGACGCTACGGAATGCCAGTTCGGCTTCTTCCAGTTCCGCCAGCAGTTGCACGCAACGCTGATAGTACGCCTCGCCATCCAGCGTAGGCCGCACCTTGCGGGTGCTTCGCTCCAGTAAACGCGTACCGAGCCACGCTTCGAATTGATTAAGCGTGTGGGTCAGCGTCGCCCGCGGCAGATTCAGGTCGTCGGCCGCCAGCGTGAAGCTGCTGCGCTCGTAGATCCGCACGAAAACCCTCATCGCTTTGACTTGATCCACGCAGGTCTCCTGACGATTGATTGTTGGCGATTATTGAACAGTCAAGGCAACTCTCGTGCATTTATCAACCTGAGTAAACATGTGAATCTGGCTTCACCCCAAGCCATCCACTTCAAAGGATTCACCGCCATGACTACTCAAACTTCGAAAGTTGCCATCGTGACCGGCGCCTCCCGCGGCATCGGCGCGGTGATCGCCAGACAACTGGCCAAACAAGGTTTCGCCGTCGCCATCAACTACGCCAGCAGTGCCACCGAAGCTTCAAGATTGGTGGTCGAATTGCGTCAGGCCGGGCATCAGGCCATAGCGATCAAGGCTGATGTAGCAAACGCCGACGACGTACGCCGGATGTTCGACGAGACCGAAACACAACTGGGCAAGGTCGATGTGCTGGTCAATAACGCGGGCATCCTCAAAGTCCTGCCGCTGGCGCAACACACGGATGAGCTGTTCGATCAGAACTTCAACATTCATGCCCGCGGCACGTTCAACACGCTGCGTGAAGCCGCCACCCGCCTGAACGCTGGCGGGCGGATCATCAACTTCTCCAGCAGCACCGTTGGCATGAACCTGCCGGGTTACGCGGTGTACATCGCCAGCAAAGCGGCGGTGGAATCCCTGACCCAGGTGTTCGCCAAGGAAATGCGCGGTCGCAACATCACCGTCAACGCCGTCGCGCCGGGCCCGGTCGCCACCGATCTGTTCCTGCACGGCAAGAGCGAAGAGCAGATCCAGACCTTCGCCAAGATGGCCCCTTTGGAACGTCTGGCTCAGCCAAAAGACATCGCTTGCGTTGTGTCTTTCCTGGTCGGTCCTGATTCGGCGTGGGTCAACGGGCAAATTCTGCGCGTCAACGGCGGGTTGGTCTAAGGGCGGGCTCCACTCCACCGGGATGCCTGACCTATGCTCGATATGACGGTGGAGCTCTTCTCTTGATCGTTCCCACGCTCTGCGTGGGAATGCAGCCCGTGACGCTCCGCGTCACTGGACGCGGAGCGTCCCTTGAGGCGTTCCCACGCAGAGCGTGGGAACGATCATTTACTCAGGAGTACACACCCATGCACACCACGATCATCATCTCCTTCGGCCTGATCCTGCTGGCACTGATGCTGTTCATCGGCGAGAAAATCGGCTTCAGCCAACAGACACTGACTTACAGCTTCGTGGCCCTGTGGCTGGCGTTGACGTTGATCAACGGTGCCGTTGGTGTGGTCACGGCCGGCCAGTCACTGAGTACGGAACTGATGATCGGCACGGTGGTATTCAGTGTGCCGGTGGCGGCGCTGGTGCTGTTCATGGTGTTGAGCGCCGAGACCTGAAAAGGCCCGGCGCCACGGGTTCTCGATCAACGCACCAAATGCAGGAACTGCAGGTGCCGCTCGTACTGATCGAGGATGTCGTTGATGATCTGCTCCTTGCTGTAACCCACCAGATCGTAGTCCTGACTGCCCTCGCTCAAATGCACTTCGGCCCGATGATAACGACGGTTGTTGAGTTCCTTGGAACCCATACCGCCACGGGCGAAGGACGGTGTGAAGTAGCCGCGCATCTGCACCTGATAAATGAACGGACGCTCCTCGCCATGACCGATTTCCAGGCTGACGTTGTCGTTGGTCGGGTCCGGCTGAGTGACCACCTTCAAACCCTTCTCGACGAACACCGCCGAGACTTCTTCAATCGCCGGGCGCACCGCCGTATCGAGGAAGCGATAGACCTCATCCCGTGACGGGAAATGTACGGCCTGACTCAAACGCTGACGCCAGCCGCCACGCCGCGAGCCGGACACCGGGGCCAGCGAATGCAGTTGCGCGATCTGCTTCTGCGACTCCAGGTAGAACGCCTTGTGCAGCCCCCACATCATCAGCAGCAAGATCATCGAGAACGGCAACGAGGTCAGCACCACCGCTGACTTCAGCGCATCGATACTGCCGGAGAACAGCAGCGCACTGGTCACCAACGCGGTCATCGCGCCCCAGAACACCCGGAGCCATTTCGGCCCGTCTTCATCGGGATTGCCGCCCTTGGCGGACAGTGTCGATAGCACCACGGTGCCGGAGTCGGCGGAGGTGACGAAGAACACGAAGCTGATGAACACCGTGACCGCGATCACGGTTTTGCTCCACGGGTAGGTTTCCAGCAGCAGGTAGAGGGTCATCGACGGGTTATCGATGGCCGACATGCCGAGGGCGCTCATGCCATGGTTGAGGACTTGATCGATGGCGCTGTTGCCGAAGATCGACATCCACGCCAGGGTGAAGCCGAGCGGAATCAACAGCACGCCGAAGACGAATTCACGGATGGTCCGGCCCCGGGAAATCCGTGCGATGAACAGGCCCACGAACGGCGACCATGCAATCCACCAGGCCCAGTAGAACACCGTCCAGCCACCCAGCCAGTCGCTCGGTTTGTCATAGGCGTAGAGGTCGAAACTCTTCATCGGCAAGGCGCCGAGGTAATCGCCGATGTTCTGGATCAACGTGTTGAGCAAGTGCTGGGTGGGGCCGGCGAACAACACGAACAGCAGCAGCGCACAGGCCAGCAGCATGTTGATGTCGGACATCACGCGTACGCCTTTATCGACACCAGACACGGCAACGATGATCGCCGCGCCCATCATCAGCGTGATCAGGCCGACCTGAATCCATTGGGTGTGAGCGATGCCGAACAGGTAGTCCAGACCCGAGTTGAGGTGCAACACGCCAAAGCCCATGTCGGCACCAAGGCCGAACACCGTGGCGATGATGCCGAAGCCGTCCACCGCGTAACCGATCGGGCCGTTGATGCGTTTGCCGATCAGCGGATAGAGCGCCGAACGCAGGGCCAGCGGCAGGTTATGACGATAAGCGAAGTAGGCCAGCGCCATGCCGACGAAGGCGAACACGCCCCAGCCGTGCAGGCCCCAATGCAGAAACAGAATCTGCATCGCCTGACGCGCTGCATCCGCCGTGTTCGCGTCGCCTTGCGGCGGTTGCGCCAAATGGGTCAGCGGTTCGGACACGCAAAAGAAGAACAGCGTGATGCTGATCCCGGCGGCGAACAGCATGCCGGCCCAGGACAGGTAACTGAATTCGGGTTCGTCGTGGTCGGCACCGAGCTTGATCTTGCCGTAGCCGGACAAGGCGGTGACCACCACGAAGACCAGATACAGCGTCATTGCGAGCATGTAGTACCAGCCGACCGTGTTGGCCGCCCAGTTTTGCGCTTCCAGAAGCCAGGCGCCAGCCTGTTCAGGCATGGCGATGACGATGAGGCCGAACAGCAAAATGAACGTCGCCGAGAAGTAAAACACCGGCGGATTCATGCGGACCTGACCGCTGGCGGGGGTGGGCGATGCACTCATGAAAGGTGCACCTCAAGGGGGTGAAACAGGGCAATCAGTAACGGACTCGGCAAAGGCAAGCCTCCTGTTGTGAGCGGGCAGCAAACCGGCGGTTTAACTTGAATGAGCGTTCAAGTTAAACATGAATAGGGTGCTAAGGACTAATCGCAAGGCTCAGCGGTACTGTTCGTGCGCTAGCTCAAGGGTGGGTATGACGGGGGATTTGGAGGATTCGTTCAGTGAGAAATTAGCGGAATGCCAACATCTTGGTTCGCCTTGAAACCAATCGCGAGCAGGCTCACTCCTACAGTGGATTTGTGTCAGTCCACACCATTGCGAACACCATAAAAACCCTGTGGGAGCGAGCCTGCTCGCGATGAGGCCGGATCAGTCAGTCGAGATTCCGGATTTACTTCTGCGTCCCGTCATCATGCTGCAGATTCGCCTGAGTCAGGTTGCTCCCCGCCGGCACGCTGCGGGTCAGCCAGACATTGCCGCCAATGGTCGAGCCCTTGCCGATGGTGATCCGCCCCAGAATCGTCGCACCGGCATAGATCACCACGTCATCCTCGACAATCGGATGTCGCGGCTGCCCCTTCTGCAACTGACCGTCTTCATCCGCCGGGAAGCGCTTGGCGCCCAACGTCACGGCCTGATAAATCCGCACACGCTCGCCGATGATGGCGGTCTCGCCGATCACCACGCCCGTCCCGTGATCGATGAAGAAGCTGCGACCAATCTGCGCGCCAGGGTGAATGTCGATGCCGGTGGCCGAGTGGGCGATTTCCGCGCTGATCCGTGCCAGCAGCGGTAATCCGGCGCGGTACAAATGATGGGCCAGGCGATGATGAATCACCGCCAGAATCCCCGGATAGCACAGCAACACTTCATCGACGCTGCGAGCCGCCGGATCGCCGTGATAGGCCGCCAGCACGTCGGTGTCGAGCAGACTGCGCAGCCCCGGCAATGCGAGGGCGAAGTCCTGAATGATCTGAATCGTCTTGGCCTCGACCCCAGTGTCGGCCTGGGCACTGTGGCGAGCGGCGTAGCGCAGTTCGAGTCGCGCCTGAGCCAGCAACGCGTTCAACGCAACGTCCAGCGTGTGACCGACGTAGAAGTCTTCACTTTCCTCGCGCAAATCCACCGGTCCCAGGCGCATCGGGAACAACGCGCCGCAAAGGGCTTCGAGAATCTCTGCCATGGCCGCTCGGGAAGGCAACTCGCGACCGCCCTGTTCGGTGCTGGCGCGGCCATTTTGTAGCCGCCACTGGTCACGCGCCGTGCGCAGTTGGCTGACGATGGTCTGCAGTTGCCAATGACTGGAACGCTCGCTCACGGTAAAAACTCCTCACGGGCGGCCGGACTGTCTGGCCGCGTTAACCGCGATTACTTTACGGCATGGTCTGGAAGCCGAATTAAGAACCGATTGTGCTGTGCTCAGCACTTTTTGGCATAAGGCCGATTGGCAGTTGCCCCGCTAAATAGGCGTGCCTATAGTCCTGTCATCTTCCTCCGCCAGTACGGACCCCATGATCAAACAACAGCTTGCCCGCTTTAATCGTCTCGACCTGCTCGGTCATCCCACCGCCCTGGAAAAACTCGAACGCCTGTCGGCCTGGTTGGGCCGCGATGTGTACGTCAAGCGTGATGACCTGACGCCGCTGGCGATGGGCGGCAACAAGCTGCGCAAACTCGAATACCTGGCGGCCGATGCACTGGCACAAGGCGCCGACACGTTGATTACCGCTGGCGCGCTTCAGTCCAACCACGTGCGCCAGACTGCCGCCATTGCGGCCAAGCTTGGCCTGGGCTGCGTGGCCCTGCTGGAAAACCCTCTCGGCACCGACGACGCTAACTATGTCGGTAACGGCAATCGACTGTTGTTGGACCTGTTCGACGCCAAGGTCGAGCTGGTGGAAAACCTCGACAACGCCGACGAGCAATTACAGGCCCTGGCCGATCGCCTGCGCAACAACGGCAAGAAGCCGTATCTGGTGCCGATTGGTGGCTCCAACGCATTGGGCGCTTTGGGTTATGTGCGCGCCGGGCTGGAATTGGCCGAGCAGATCAAGGACACCGGGCTGACATTCGCGGCCGTGGTTTTGGCTTCGGGCAGTGCCGGGACCCATAGCGGTCTGGCGTTGGCGTTGAGTGAAGCACTGCCGGATTTGCCAGTGATTGGTGTCACGGTTTCTCGCAGCGACGAAGACCAGCGCCCGAAAGTCCAGGGCCTCGCCGAACGCACTGCCGAGTTGCTGGGCGTGAGCTTGCCAGCGAGTTTCAAGGTCGAGTTGTGGGACGAATATTTCGGCCCGCGCTACGGCGAACCGAATGCCGGGACGTTGGCCGCCGTGAAGCTGGTGGCGAGCCAGGAAGGTTTGCTGCTGGACCCGGTTTATACCGGCAAGGCCATGGCGGGTTTGCTCGATGGCATCGGCCGCCAGCGCTTCAATGACGGCCCGATCATCTTCCTGCACACCGGCGGGGCGCCAGCACTGTTCGCCTACAAAGACTTTCTGTAAATGATCGTTCCCACGCAGAGCGTGGGAACGATCATTTAGCTTAAAAAGGAATAACAAACTTATTATTCATTATTTTCCAATCTAAAGGCACCATCATATAGTCACGCCGCAGGCGAATTTGCAGCGAGACGCATACGATGCTTTAGGGCAGGATATCGCAGTCGTTCAAATCCCGAATTTGCCAACATTCCTAAAAGCGTCTTCATAAGAAAACACAGGGGCTTGTCATGAATTTTTCCGCATTACGTCGAAACCTGCTGGTTGGTTCGCTGGGCCTGGCGCTGAGCGCCGGTCTGCTGGGGCAAGCGGTTGCCGGTGAGCAGCTGCAAAAAATCAAAGACGCTGGCGTGATCAACGTGGGTCTGGAAGGCACTTACCCACCGTTCAGTTTCGTCGACGCCGACGGCAAGCTGACGGGCTTCGAAGTCGAGTTTTCCGAAGCCCTGGCCAAAGAGCTGGGCGTGAAGGTCAAACTGCAGCCGACCAAATGGGACGGCATCCTTGCAGCCCTGGAATCCAAGCGTCTGGACGCCGTGATCAACCAGGTGACCATCTCCGAAGAGCGCAAGAAGAAGTATGACTTCTCCGAGCCGTACACCGTTTCCGGGATTCAGGCGCTGACCCTGACCAAGAACAAAGACACCATCAAGACCGCTGCCGATCTGGCCGGCAAGAAAGTGGGCGTAGGCCTGGGCACCAACTACGAGCAATGGGTGAAAGAGAATGTGCCTAAGGCTGACATCCGCACCTACGAAGATGACCCGACCAAGTTCCAGGATCTGCGCGTTGGCCGCATCGACGCCATTCTGATCGACCGCCTCGCCGCACTGGAATACGCCAAGAAGGCCAAGGACACTGCCGCCGCCGGCGAAGCGTTCTCCCGCCAGGAAGCCGGCATCGCCCTGCGCAAAGGCGAGCCTGAGTTGCTGGCAGCAGTGAACAAAGCCATCGACAAGCTGCGTGCCGACGGTACGCTGAAAAAGCTTTCGGAAAAATACTTCAGCGCTGACGTCACTAAATAATGGAAGAAGCTTTCCAACTCGCGCTGGATTCCGCGCCCTTCCTGCTGAAGGGCGCGTACTACACAGTGATCTTGAGCCTGGGCGGGATGTTCTTCGGCCTGGTGATGGGCTTCGGCCTGGCATTGATGCGCCTGTCGCGCTTCAAACTGGTGAGCTGGATCGCCCGCATCTACGTGTCGTTCTTTCGCGGCACGCCGTTGCTGGTGCAACTGTTCGTGATCTATTACGGCTTGCCGCAATTGGGCATCGAACTTGATCCGCTGCCGGCGGCCCTGATCGGCTTCTCGCTGAACATGGCGGCCTATGCCTGCGAAATCCTCCGCGCCGCGATCAGCTCCATCGAGCGCGGCCAGTGGGAAGCCGCTGCGAGCATCGGTATGACCCGCGCGCAGACCCTGCGCCGGGCCATCCTGCCGCAAGCGATGCGCACAGCCCTGCCACCATTGGGCAACAGCTTCATTTCGCTTGTGAAGGACACCGCGCTGGCAGCCACTATTCAGGTGCCGGAACTGTTCCGTCAGGCGCAGCTGATTACCGCCCGTACCTTTGAAATTTTCACCATGTACCTTGCCGCCGCGCTGATCTACTGGGTTCTGGCCACGGTGCTTTCGCACCTGCAGAATCAGTTGGAAGCACGGGTCAATCGGCACGATCTGGAGTCCTGACCCAATGATTGTCGTGGAAAAACTGACAAAGCAGTTCAAGGGTCAAGTGGTGCTCAACGGCATCGATCTGCAAGTGAAGGAAGGTGAGGTGGTGGCGATCATCGGGCCTAGCGGCTCGGGTAAAACCACGTTCCTGCGCTGCCTGAATTTCCTGGAAGAACCCACCAGCGGCCGGATCAAGGTCGGTGACATCGAGATCGATGGCAGCCGTCCGCTGAACCAGCAGCAAGGCCTGGTGCGACGTTTGCGCCAGCACGTGGGTTTCGTGTTCCAGAACTTCAACCTGTTCCCTCATCGCACCGCCCTGGAAAACGTTATCGAAGGCCCGATCATCGTAAAGAAGATCCCGCACGCCGAAGCCGTTGCCCTGGGTAAAAAGCTGATGGCCAGGGTCGGCCTGGCGGGCAAGGAAGACGCGTACCCGCGACGCCTTTCCGGTGGTCAGCAACAGCGTGTGGCGATTGCCCGCGCACTGGCGATGGAGCCGGAAGTGATTCTGTTCGATGAGCCGACCTCAGCCCTCGACCCGGAGCTGGTGGGTGAAGTGCTGGCAACCATCCGTAGCCTCGCCGAAGAGCGACGCACCATGGTCATCGTCACCCACGAAATGGGCTTTGCCCGGGACGTGGCGAACCGCGTGGTGTTTTTCGACAAAGGTGTGATCGTCGAACAAGGCGAAGCCAAGGCCTTGTTTGCCAATCCGAAAGAAGAGCGGACGAAGCAGTTTTTGAGCAAGTTCCTGAATAACGCTCAGCACTGAAACATCGCCTCACTACTTGTTAACTTCCACGGATGGAAGTAACAACCACTCCCACCAACAAAACCCTCGATATATGCTCTTCGCTTATTCACCTCTTTGAACAATAGATAAATTTTTATAGCCGCAGGCGGTACATATATATCTCCTGCAACAGAATAACCTCGCTTAAAATCCAGCCAAGACCCGCACCCTCGCCGTACCGGGCTTCGCCGTCAGCACCCCGCCAAAAGCCCGTAGAACAAGGTCAAATTCGACAGCACGGTGCAGCTTATTAACTCCACCGCGTAGGATTTTTCTGAATAACGCTAGATCCAATACTTAACTAACAAACACTATTGACACCTATCCAAGCGCACTCTTATCTAGTCTCCAACAGGCATTTAACCTCGCACTCATTCACTCTTTAATTTCACACACAGTGAACAGTTTTGTTGCTCGGTAATTCACGCCTTTCGAACTTTCAGAAACGGACTTTCGCTGCAAGGCTTCAAGGAGAAACCCCATGACAAGCATTTCGAACAAACCCGAACTTGCGGCCCCGACCCTGGCGCAATCTCACAAGACCTGCATCAACATCACCTCGGCGGCGCACCTGCTGATCGATGTGGCGCCCTACTCCGGCATGGACGAAGGCGACCTGATCGAACTGTTCTGGGATAACTGCTACGTGGCCTCCAGAGTGCTGACGGCTGACGATGTCGGCCAACCGGTCCAGCTGCGTGTGCCCGAGAGCTTCATCGCCAATGGCACCTCGCACGTTCACTACCGGGTCATGCAGATCGGGCAAGGGCCAACCCTTTCGGCCACCAGACGGGTGCAGATCAAACTCGACTGCCCCGGCGGCCAACCGTCGGCGCTGTGCGGCGATGAAAACCAGAGTCTGGAGCCCGTGAACATCCCCGAGACCATTCGCCGTCAGGGCGTCAATCCGAACCAGATCAAGCGCGGCGTTCCGCTGACCATCGAGCCTTACCTGAACATGGCCGCCGACGACGAAATCACCCTGCGCTGGGGCGATGTGCGCATGGATCTGCCACGACTCAAGGCCGGCGATGTCGGTCAGCCGATCCAGGTCTGGGTGCCGCCGGCGATCATTCTCGAAGCCGGCGAAGACCTGCGGCTGGAAGTGACTTACTGCATCCTCGACCGGGTGGGTAACAACTCCCGCTGGGCACCACCGCGCAGGCTGAAGATCGGTTGCGCCAATCCCTATCTGCAGGTCCGGCCAAAAGAGATACTCATGGCCGCCGAACCCCGCAACCACTGAGATCCCATGTAGCAGCTGGCGAAGCCTGCGTTCGGCTGCGTAGCAGTCGTGAAATCAGACACTGCGGTCATTCAGTTAAACCGCGAGCTCAGGTTTGACGACTGCTACGCAGCCGAACGCAGGCTTCGCCAGCTGCTACATGAATCTGTGGCACCGCCTTCTATGCATATTCCTAAAAGTTAGTTTATTAATTTTTTATACACGCTTAGGGTATATGCACCGGACCACCGGACATTCTTGTTTTCGTTCGTCGCAACCCTCGCGACGTTTCCATGAGATGTGAGGTAGGTATGGTCCGGAACACAATCACCCCAGTGCAGATCGCCAGGGCATTGCGTGCAGCCAAGGAGCGGCACTGATGTCCAGTCTGGCAGATGCAATCGTCCAGAGTGATCTGGACGTCGCCCCATTATTGTTGCCCGCGCAGGTCTTGCGTAACGACACACAAGCCATCAAGGCCGCCCATGAGCTGGCGCAAGTCGCCCGTCTGCAAGCAGCCAAACGCGACCAGCAGCGCAAGCTGCCGTGGTCGGAAATCGAACAGTTCACCCGCAGCGGCCTGGGCAGCATTTCTATCCCGCGTGATTACGGTGGCCCGCAGGTTTCGTTCGTCACGTTGGCCGACGTCTTCGCGATCATTTCCGCGGCCGACCCGGCACTGGGACAGATCCCGCAAAACCAGTTCGGCATTCTCAACCTGGTGCTTGGCAGCGCCACTGAATCGCAGAAAAAGCAGCTGTTCAAAAGCGTGCTCGACGGCTGGCGAATCGGTAATGGGGGACCAGAACGCGGCACCAAAAACACCCTTGAACTCAAGGCGCGAATCACCGCCAGCGGCGACGGCTTCGTCCTCAACGGGCAGAAGTTCTATTCCACCGGCGCCCTGTTCGCCCACTGGGTCGCCGTCAAGGCGCTGAACGACGACGGCAAGCAGGTTCTGGCCTTCGTTCGTCGCGGCACTCCGGGCCTGCGCATCGTGGATGACTGGTCGGGCTTCGGCCAACGCACCACCGCCAGCGGCACCATTTTGCTCAACAACGTGCAGGTCGACGCCGAGCTGGTGGTGGATAACTGGAAGATCAACGACAGCCCGAACATACAAGGTGCCGTGTCGCAGCTGATTCAAGCCGCCATTGACGCCGGCATCGCCCGGGGCGCCATCGACGACGCTATCGAGTTCGTGAAAACCCGTGCACGGCCGTGGATCGACGCCAAGGTCGAACGGGCCAGCGACGATCTCTATGTGATCGCCGACATCGGCAAACTGAAAATCGAACTGCACGCCGCCGAAGCGCTGTTGCGCAAGGCCGGGCAAGTGCTCGATCAGGTCAATACCGCGCCGCTCACCGCCGAGTCCGCAGCCCGTGCCTCGATTGCCGTGGCCGAAGCCAAAGTGCTGACCACCGAGATCTCGCTGCTGGCCAGCGAAAAGCTTTTCGAACTGGCCGGCAGCCGCGCCACCCTCGCCGAATTCAACCTCGACCGCCACTGGCGCAACGCCCGCGTGCACACGCTGCACGACCCGGTGCGCTGGAAATATCACGCCGTCGGCACCTATCACCTGAACGGCACGCTGCCCGCACGGCACTCCTGGATCTAACGACCAGAACACTTTTGACCAGATCTCTGGAGAAACACATGACCATTTCTCACCACGTCGCGGTCATCACCAGCGATGAGCAAGCCTTGATCGTCGCCAGTGACCTGGCCGAAGATTTCAAACGCGACAGCGCCCTGCGCGACCGCGAACGCCGTTTGCCATACCCGGAACTGGAAGTGTTTTCCCGCTCGGGTCTTTGGGGCATCAGCGTGCCAAAAGAATACGGCGGCGCCGGTGTTTCCAACGTCACCCTGGCCAAAGTGATTGCGCTGATCGCCCAGGCTGACGGCTCCCTGGGCCAGATCCCGCAGAACCACTTCTACGCGCTCGAAGTATTGCGGGTGAACGGCAGCGAAGAGCAGAAAAAACGCCTCTACGCAGAAGTATTGGCCGGCCAGCGCTTCGGCAATGCCCTCGCGGAACTGGGCACCAAAACCGCCCATGACCGCGTCACCAGCCTGACCCCTGATCGGCATGGAGAACGTGACGGCTATCGCATCAACGGCCGCAAGTTTTACGCCACGGGCGCGATTTATGCCCAGCGCATCCCGACGTCGGTCGTGGACGAAAACGGTGTTCAGCAACTCGCTTTCGTCCCTCGTCATGCCAAGGGTCTGACGGTCATCGACGACTGGAGCGGCTTTGGCCAGCGCACCACCGGCAGCGGTTCGGTGGTGTTTGAAGATGTTTACGTCGCCGCCGAAGACGTGATCCCGTTTCAAAGTGCGTTCGAACGCCCGACCACCGTCGGCCCGTTGGCGCAGATTCTTCATGCCGCCATCGACACCGGTATCGCCCGCGCCGCCTATGAAGATGCGCTGCATTTCGTGCGCACCAAGACCCGGCCGTGGATCGATTCCAGGAACGACAAAGCCACCGAGGACCCGCTGACCATCAAGAGCTTCGGCCACTTGAGCATTCGTCTGCACGCCGCCGAAGCCTTGCTGGAACGCTCCGGCGAATTCCTCGACAAGGCTCAGGCCGACACCAACGCCGAGACCGTCGCCGCCGCGTCGATTGCCGTCGCCGAAGCCCGCGCCATCAGCACCGAGATTTCCCTCGCCGCGGGCAGCACGCTGTTTGAACTGGCAGGCAGCCAGGCAACCTTGATTGAACACGGCCTGGATCGCCACTGGCGCAACGCCCGGGTGCACACCCTGCACGACCCGGTGCGCTGGAAGTATCACGCGGTCGGCAATTACTACCTCAATGATGAAAACCCGCCACTGCGGGGGACCATCTGATGGCCGATGCGAAAAAGAAGATCCTGCTCAACGCGTTCAACATGAACTGCATCGGGCACATCAACCATGGTCTGTGGACGCATCCTCGGGACACCTCCACTCAGTACAAAACCATCGAATACTGGACCGAACTGGCGCAATTGCTGGAGCGTGGACTGTTTGACGGTTTGTTCATCGCTGACATCGTCGGGGTTTACGACGTCTACCAAAACTCGGTGGATGTACCGCTCAAAGAATCAATCCAACTTCCGGTCAACGACCCGCTGCTGCTGGTTTCGGCCATGGCTGCGGTCACCAAAAACCTTGGCTTCGGCCTCACCGCCAACCTGACGTACGAACCGCCGTATCTGTTCGCCCGACGCATGTCCACGCTCGATCACCTGAGCCGTGGCCGGGTCGGCTGGAACATCGTCACCGGCTACCTCGACAGTGCCGCCAAAGCCATGGGTTTGAGCGAACAGGTGGAGCACGACCGTCGTTACGACCAGGCCGATGAATACCTGCAAGTGCTCTACAAACTCTGGGAAGGCAGCTGGGAAAACGGCGCGGTGCTTAACGATCCGCAACAGCGGATCTACGCGCAGCCCGAGAAAGTGCACAAGGTCGAGCACAAGGGCGAGTTCTATCAGGTCGAGGGTTATCACCTCTGCGAACCCTCGCCGCAGCGCACACCGGTGCTGTTCCAGGCCGGCAGTTCGGATCGCGGTTTGCTGTTCGCCGGGCGGCATGCCGAGTGCGTGTTCATCAGCGGCCAGAACAAACCGTCGACCAAGGTTCAAGTGGACAAGGTGCGCGCCAGTGCCGTCGAGGCCGGGCGCAACCCCGAGGACATCAAAGTGTTCATGGGGCTGAACGTGATAGTCGGCGCCACCGAAGCGCTGGCCTGGGCCAAGCACGCCGAGTACTTGAGCTACGCCAGCGCCGAGGCCGGCGTGGCGCATTTCTCGGCCTCCACCGGGATCGATTTTTCCGAGTACGACATCGATGAACCGATCCAGTACGTGAAGAGCAACGCGATCCAGTCCGCCACCAAGAACCTGCAAAACAACGACTGGACTCGCCGCAAATTACTCGAGCAACACGCCCTCGGTGGTCGCTACATCACCGTGGTGGGCTCGCCTGAGCAGGTCGCCGATGAGCTGGAATCGTGGATCGCCGAGACCGGGCTGGATGGCTTCAACCTGACGCGAATAGTCACGCCGGAGAGCTATGTGGATTTCATCGACCTGGTGATTCCGCAGTTGCAACGGCGCGGGTCGTACAAGACCGCTTACGACAGCGGCAGCCTGCGGGAAAAACTGTTTCACGCAGAGGCGCATTTGCCTGAGCAACATACCGGATCCCATTACCGACACTAACCCCCAACCCTGATCGTTCCCACGCTCTGCGTGGGAATGCAGCCAGTGACGCTCTGCGTCACCGCCGCAGGGACGCGGAGCGTCCCGGGAGGCATTCCCACGCGGAGCGTGGGAACGATCGCCTTAACTTGACTGGAAAACTCATCATGACCAGGAAACTTCTCTCCCACCCAGTCAAAGCACTGGCCCTGGCCCTCGGCCTTTTCAGCTCCGTCACATTCGCCGCCGACGCGCCGCTGAAAGTCGGCACCACCGCCGCTTTCGCCATTCCCCTGGAAGCCGCCGTCGAAGAAGCCAGGAAACAAGGCCTGCAAGTCGATCTGGTGGAGTTCAGCGACTGGATCGCGCCCAACGTCAGCCTCGCTGCCGGCGACATCGACGTGAACTACTTCCAGCACGTCCCGTTCCTGGAAAACGCCAAGGCCGCCGCCGGTTTTGACCTGGTGCCGTTCGCACCGGGAATCATCAACAACGTCGGCCTCTACTCGAAGAAATACAAAAGCTTCGACGAACTGCCGGAAGGCGCCAGCGTGGCGATCGCCAACGACCCGATCAACAGCGGTCGTGGCTTGCAACTGCTGGCCAAGGCCGGGCTAATCACCCTCAAACCGGGTGTCGGCTACAGGGCCACCGAAGAAGACATCATCGCCAATCCGAAAAAGATCAAAATCCTGCAGGTCGAAGCCGTGCAACTGGTACGCGCCTATGACGACGCCGATCTGGTCCAGGGCTACCCGGCCTACATCCGCTTGTCGAAGACCTTCGATGCCGGCTCCGCCCTGCTGTTCGACGGCCTGGATCACAAGGAATACGTGATTCAGTTCGTGATCCAGCCGAAAAGCAAAACCGACCCGCGCCTGATCAAATTCGTCGACATTTACCAGCATTCGCCGGCCGTTCGTGCAGCGCTGGATAAAGCCCACGGCAAGCTCTACCAAGCCGGTTGGGAAAGCTGAATATGACGGCAGCCACGCAACTGCGACTGGAGATTCCAGAGCACCACAAAGTCGAACAGACCGAACTGCATCCAGCGCTTAACCGCGCTCACGTACGCTTCATCGGCCTGGGCAAAACCTACAACGGCCAGCAAGGTCCGGTCGCCGCGCTGCACGGCATCGACCTGGCGATCCAGCGCGGCGAGGTATTCGGCATCATCGGCCGCAGCGGCGCCGGCAAGTCGTCGCTGATCCGCACCATCAACCGCCTGGAACAACCAAGCACGGGGCGCGTACTGATTGATCAGGTCGACATCGGCGAGTTCGATGAAGACCGCCTGGTGACGCTGCGTCGGCGCATCGGCATGATCTTCCAGCACTTCAACCTGATGTCGGCCAAGACGGTTTGGCAGAACGTCGAATTGCCGCTGAAAGTCGCTGGTGTGCCGAAGGAAAAACGCGAGCAGAAAGTCCGCCAATTGCTGGAACTGGTAGGCCTGCAAGAGAAACACAAGGCTTACCCGGCGCAGCTGTCCGGTGGTCAGAAACAGCGCGTCGGCATCGCCCGCGCCTTGGTGCATGACCCGGCGATTCTGCTGTGCGACGAAGCCACTTCGGCACTGGACCCGGAAACCACCCAATCAATCCTCGGCCTGCTGCGCGAGATCAATCAGCGCCTGGGCCTGACGATCGTGCTGATCACCCACGAGATGGCGGTAATCCGCGATATCTGCGACCGAGTCGTGGTGCTGGAACACGGGCGAATCGTCGAACAAGGGCCGGTCTGGGAAGTCTTCGGCAACCCGCAGCACGAGGTCAGCAAAACCTTGCTGGCGCCGTTACAGCACGGTCTGCCGCAAGAACTGCAAAGCCGCTTGCAGGCACATCCGCAGACCTCGGACGCCGCTGTTGTGCTGCGTTTGCAGTTCACCGGCAGCGCCAGCGACGAGCCCGACCTGACCGCGTTGTTCAGTGCCCTCGGCGGTCGCGTGCGCTTGCTGCAAGGTGGCGTGGAGCGGATTCAAGGCCATGCCCTCGGGCAACTACTGCTGGCGGTGACCGGTTCGTCTCTCAGCGCAGAGGAATTGCGTCAACGCGCCGGCAACTGGGCGCAACAGGTGGAGGTGTTGGGTTATGTGGTTTGATCGCTTGCTGCAAGGCTTCATCGACACCTTCCTGATGGTCGGCGTGTCGTCATTGATCGCACTGCTGGCGGGCATTCCGCTGGCGGTGATTCTGGTCACCAGCTCCAAGGGCGGGATCTACGAAGCACCGGCGCTGAACCGCGCGTTGGGCGCATTCGTGAACCTGTTCCGCTCGATTCCGTTTCTGATTTTGATGGTGGCGCTGATTCCGTTTACCCGGTTGATCGTCGGCACCACATACGGCGTTTGGGCGGCCGTGGTGCCGCTGACCATCGCCGCCACGCCTTTTTTTGCGCGCATTGCCGAAGTCAGTTTGCGGGAGGTGGACCACGGGTTGATCGAAGCGGCGCAGGCGATGGGTTGCCGGCGCTGGCATATCGTTTGGCATGTGTTGTTGCCTGAGGCGCTGCCGGGGATTGTCGGGGGTTTCACGATTACGTTGGTGACGATGATCAACTCGTCGGCCATGGCCGGGGCGATTGGTGCCGGTGGGTTGGGCGATATCGCCTACCGGTACGGGTATCAGCGGTTTGATAGCCAGATCATGTTGACGGTGATTGTGTTGCTGGTGGTGTTGGTGGCGGTGATTCAGTTGGGCGGGGATCGGTTGGCGCGGGGGTTGAACAAGCGCTGAGTCTTGCTCAAGTCATTGGTTGTCAGCGATACCGCTTTCGCGAGCAAGCCCGCTCCCACAATGATCGCGTCGTACACAAATCTTGTGTTCACTGCAGGTCAACTGTGGGAGCGGGCTTGCTCGCGAATGGCTGCGAAGCAGTCACCGGCTTCATGGCGTATATTCGGCAAATCCCAATTGCCTGCGCAGCCGACCATGAAACAGACCCCCACCGACCTCGAGCAGATCACCTCCACCACCCTGGGCCATTACAACTCGGTGGCTGAAAGTTTTCGCGAAGGGACTCGCGATCATGATGTCAGCCAGAACATCGATGCGTTGCTGCGGCATATTCAGGGTGAGGCGCCGTTCGACATTCTCGATTTTGGCTGCGGGCCGGGTCGTGATTTGCAAACCTTCACGCGCATGGGCCATACCGCTGTCGGGCTTGATGGCTCGGAGAAGTTTGCGCAGATGGCCCGACAGGACAGCGGTTGTGAAGTCTGGCAGCAGGATTTCCTGAAGCTGGATTTACCGGCCGAGCGCTTTGACGGGATCTTTGCCAATGCGGCGCTGTTTCATATCCCGACTCAAGAGCTGCCCCGGGTGTTGAAGGCATTACACGGGGCTTTGAAACCGGGTGGTGTGTTGTTCAGCTCAAACCCTCGTGGCGAGAATCAGGAGGGCTGGAACGGGCCGCGTTATGGGGCGTACCACGATCTTGAGACATGGCAGCAATTGCTGACGGCGGCGGGGTTTGTGGAACTGGAGCATTACTACCGGCCGGCGGGGCTGCCGCGCGAGCAGCAGCCTTGGCTGGCGAGTGTCTGGCGTAAGCCGGCGTAGCCTGTCAGAACGCAATCGCGAGCAAGTTCGCGACGGTTTTCTAACGTTGCACAGCGACTTGATAGGTTGTCACTCCCCCGTTCGAGTCAAACGCAGTGATGCTTCGATTGGCCAACTGTCGCCCATCAATCTCTCGTTCGCGCACATCAAAATTCGCCACCAGCCTGGTGCCATCGGCGAACGTTGTCTGCTGCACCTGACGATCCTCAGTCAGCCAACGAAAATCTGTCATCGCCTGAGTCGCCAGACGCTCATGCAGCGGGCGGAAGAACACATCCTGACGCGCAATCGCCGGTAACCGCTGCTTCAGCGTCGCCGCACTCAGGTGATACAGCGGCGGCACGTTGTAGAGCAATTGAGTCAGCTCATTCTCGGCGCGCACATTGCTCAACTTAAGGCTGTCGAACAGCCAATGATGGGTGGTGATCACCGAGCCATGGAACACCGCCTGATAAAGCGGCAAGCGTGTTTGCGGAGCAAAGTGAACCGTGCGGTAGGGTTCCTTGAGCGGCACGGTCTTGAAGAAAACCTGCGGCTGTTCATCAGGAAACCAGGGGCCCAGGTAATAGGGCGACTTCGGATTCTTGCTCATATCCGAATCACCCCAGCCGATCACCGGTGTCTGCATTCCATGGGCAAACAGTACCCCTTGGGCCGTGGTGGCGTTGCCATCCTCGGAGCCGGTCGGTAGCTTCAACGTCTCGTTGACCCAGCGCGAGGCGTCGATGTTGCCTTCGGCATTTTGCACCTGAGTCATGGTCGCTCCCACACGGTAGCTGTCGAACAGCATGCCGGTGGCGTAGGCGTCCAGAAACCAGCTATTGAACCCGGCCTTGCTCTGTACAGCCTTGATGCGCGCCTCAAGCAATGGCCGAACACAACGCGGATCGGTGTAATGCCCCGATTGCTGAAACCCGCTTTTGAACGTCCCGGTTTCCAGCACGACCGCACATTCCTGATTGGCTCTGGAGCCCAGATGCGCAGTGGTCCAGTCCGGGTTTTCAGTGATGGTCAGCGCCGTCTCATAGGAATCATAGGGTGCCACCAGGTAACCTGCGGCAACGCCTTGACGCACCGTTTCAGGGTGCCAGAGACCCCCTTCCCAACCCTCGCCAAGGCCTAACCATAATCGCGACAAGCCCGCAGCTTTCAGTTGTTCGATCGTCGTGAGTGACAAGGTATTGCCCCAGCGTTCCGGGGTTGCCGTCAAAGCATCGGAGAACGCCACCGCCAGCTCTGCACGTAACACGCCGTAGCCGTCAGCCAGTTTTTGCATGTCCGGTTCGACCACAGACTGCCAGCCGCTGCGGGCCTTCCTGTTGAGCGCAGCATTGAGGCTGCGTAGCAACGTGACTTGCTGGTAACGATCAAGCGGTGGCTCAGCCCGGGCCAGTAACTGCGAGCTTTCAGCATCAAAACTCGTACGTAACTCACTGGCCAGTGCGCCGTTGCCGCGCAACCCTTTCAGCAAGGCTGGCCAACTCCGAACATCTTCCGGTCCGAGCAGGTCGTTACCCCACAGATAAACATGACTGGCGCCCAGGAGCTTTTTGGCTTCGGGAGTCTTCAGCAGTTTGTCGCTCAAGGTTTCGTATTGCCCGCTGTCGACCAACCATTTCCGATAGCGCCTGGCACCCGCCAACAGATCGACATCAGCCAACGACAGCTTGAAAGTCAGCGGTGCATTGGGCTCAAGGGAGGTGAATTGATGATGGACAGTCAGAGCAAGGGTGTTGTTTTCGGCGCTGAAGATCAGGCGATTGTTGTAAGGGTTGGTCATCAGCCAGTTCAGCGTGAAGCCACCGTGATCAACGCCCCACAGCGGCAGACTCAGGTCTTGGGTGGTATTGAACGCCCCCTGATCGAGCAGAAAGGTTTGCCACAGCGGATCACCGGCAGGCACGTAACGCCCCTCGGCCAGCGGCCAGATCAGCCCTTTTCCCATAGAACTGCCAGGCTGTTTCAGAAAGCTCAGCTCACCAGGATCCCGAGCGGTGATGGACAGGGACAGGTCACGCTGATCGAGGGCGGCACTGAGCGTCCAGGCGCCGTCATCCCACTGCCAGTCCATGCGATTGGCGCTTTGCTTGAGGTTGCTGACCTTATACCCGGTAACGCCCGACGAGGCTTGCACTGGCGAATGTTGTGCGGGGGTGACGCGAATCGCCAGCGTGGCGGGATCGAGCTCGACACGCCACAGCGAATTTTCCAGCACATTGCCGGCCAGCGTCGGGGGTGAACACAACAGAGCGCCGAGCAACAGCACATAGCGCAGACAATAGGTCATCGGTGACATCGAAGCCCCTCCTCCATTTGAAAAGGGACCGTACAGCAACGCACCGGCCATGTAAGTAGGACCGTTCCCAAACGTCACTCGGGAACGATCAACGCATAATTACTGCGCTTCTTTTTTCGGTTCGCGAATTTTGTACCAGGCCACATACAGCGCCGGCAAAAACAGCAACGTCAGCAACGTCGCAATAATAATCCCGCCAATCATCGCGTAGGCCATCGGCCCCCAGAACACTTCCCGGGCGATCGGAATCATCCCCAGGCTCGCTGCCGCAGCCGTCAGCAGAATCGGCCGGCGACGATGCTCCGTGGCTTGCACCACCGCATCCCACGGTGCATGACCGTCCTTCTCCAGGGCATCGATCTGTGTCACCAGAATCACCGAGTTGCGGATGATGATGCCGATCAGCGCCAGAATCCCGAGGATCGCCACAAAGCCCATCGGCGTGCCCGTCGGGATCAGCGCCAGCACCACGCCGATCAAGCCGAGCGGCGCGACGCTGGCCACCAGGAACAGCTTCTGCACGCTGTGCAACTGGATCATCAGGAAGGTCGCCATCAAAAACAGCATCAACGGCACAACCTTGGCAATCGGCCCTTGGGCCTTGCCGCTTTCCTCGACGGTGCCGCCGGTGGCGACCTTGTAGCCCACCGGCAAACTGGCGGCGAATTTATCGATGTCGGGTTGGAGTTGTTTCACCAGGTCGGTCGGCTGAATCTCATCGCGCACCGCCGCCTTGATGGTGATGGTCGGTTTGCGGTCGCGGCGCCAGACCAGCGGCTGCTCAAGCTCATAACGCACGGAAGCGAACGCCAGCAGCGGAATCGACGTGCCGCCCGGTGTGACGATCTGCAAATTCTGCAGGGTTTCCGGGGTGCCGCGTTCGGCGTCTTCCGCACGCCCCACCACGTTGATCAGGTAGATATCGTCATCGACCTGAGTCACTGGCGCACCGACCACAATGCTGTTCATCAGATTGGCCACGTCTTCTGACGACAGTCCCAATTGCCGCGCCTTGTCTTGCGCGATGTCGATGCGCAGGACTTTGCCCGGTTCGTTCCAGTCGTAAATGATTTCGCCGATGTGGGTGTTTTTGTCCAGTTCGGTGGCCAGGGCGATGGCGTGCTTGCGCACCTGATCGATGTCCTTGCCGCTGACCCGGTACTGAATCGGCCGCCCCACCGGCGGGCCCATTTCCAGCGCCTGGACGTAGCTGCCGATACCGACAAAATCCTTGCGCAGGCGCTCGCGCAAGCGTTGGCTAAGCGCGTTGCGCGATTCCAGCCCTTTGCTGACGATCACCAATTGCGCGTAGTACGGGTTCTGCAATTGTTGGTCGAGGGGCAGGTAGAAACGGATCGCACCTTCGCCGATGTAGGTGCTCCAGCGCACGATGTCCGGGTCGTCCTTGAGCGTCGCCTCCAGCTTGTCCACCGCCTTGCGGGTTTCGGCGATCGAAGCGTTTTGCGGCAGGTTCAGGTCGACGAGAATTTCCGGGCGGTCCGAAGACGGGAAGAACTGGTTCTGCACGAACTGCATGGAAAACACCGACGCCACAAACAGTGCAACGGTGATGCCGATCGCCCACCAGCGATTGCGCATGGCCCAAAGCAAGCCGTAATTGAACGACCGACCGATGCGCCCCGGTTCTGCGTCGTGAGGCTTCACGTTGGCGCTGAGGATGTGCACGCCGATCACCGGGGCGAACAGCACCGCGACAATCCACGACACGATCATGGCCACCGCGATCACCGCGAACAGCGTGAAGGTGTACTCGCCGGCCGAGCTGGCATTCAGGCCGATGGGCACGAAACCGGCCACTGTCACCAACGTACCGGTGAGCATCGGGAACGCGGTCGAGGTGTAGGCGAACGTGGCCGCCTGCTCCTTGGTATCGCCCATTTCCAGGCGCGTGACCATCATCTCGACGGTGATCATCGCGTCATCCACCAACAGCCCGAGGGCGATGATCAACGCGCCGAGGGAGATCCGCTGCATGGTGATGCCGCTGTATTCCATGAAGACGAAGACCATCGCCAACACCAGCGGAATCGAGCAGGCCACCACCAATCCGGCGCGGACGCCGAGGCTGATGAAGCTGACGATCAGTACGATCACCACCGCTTCGAACAACGCGCTGGTGAAGCCGCCGACGGCTTTTTCCACCACTTCGGCCTGGTCGGAAACGTTGTGCACGCCAACACCCACCGGCAGGTCGGCGGTCAGGTCATTCATGCGCTGGTGCAGCGCCTTGCCGAACACCTGGATGTTGCCGCCCTTCTTCATCGCAATAGCGAGGCCGATAGCCGGGTGGCCGTTGAAACGGAATTCCGGTGTTGACGGGTCGACGTAACCACGGCTGATCTCGGCGACGTCGGCCAAGCGGTAGAAGCGATCGTTGAGCCGCAGGTTGACGTTTTCCAGGTCCTTCTCGGAAGCAAACTGCCCGGACGTGCGCACGGAAATCCGCTCGGGACCGGCCTCGATGACACCGGCCGGGGTCACCGCGTTTTGCGATTGCAGGCTCTGCACCACCTGACGCTGATCGATGCCCAACGCCGCCAGTTTGCGGGTGGAGAAGTTCAGGTAGAGGACTTCATCCTGCTCGCCGACCATCTCGACCTTGCCCAGCCCCGGCACTTCGCGGATCTCGGCGCGGACTTGCTCGACGTAATCGCGCAATTGGCGCATCGACAAACCGTCGGTGGTAAAGGCGTACACCGAGCCGAACACGTCACCGAACTCATCGTTGAATCCCGGCCCTTGCAGGCCTTGAGGGAAGTCACCGCGAATGTCGTTGATCTTCTTGCGCACCTGGTACCAGATTTCCGGGATGTCCTTGGCGCTGGTGGTATCACGCAAGTTTACGAAGACCGTCGACTCGCCGGGGCGGGTGTAGCTTTTCACGTAGTCGAGCGAGTCGAGCTCTTCGAGTTTTTTCTCGATCCGGTCAGTGACCTGCTTGAGGGTTTCTTCCTGGGTCGCGCCCGGCCAACGGGTCTGGATCACCATGGTTTTGATGGTGAACGACGGGTCTTCCTCGCGGCCCAGGTTCAGGTACGAGAAGACGCCCATCAGCAGCGCGACGAACATCAAATACCAGACAAACGACTGATGCTTGAGGGCCCATTCGGATAAGTTGAAACTCCCTTTCATTGCGGGCTGTCCTCATCGTTTTTCACTTTCTGCCCCGGTTTCAGGCTGTTCACACCGGCACTGACCACCCGCTCGCCGGACTTCACGCCGTTGGCCAGGACCATCGTTGAGTCAGTGCGGCTGACCAGGCTGACATCTCGCGGGGAAACGGTTTGGGTCTGCGGATCGATGACCCAGATCCGCGGTTTGCCATCGACCTCCTGGAGCGCGGTCAGGGGCAGTTCGATGCGCGGTTTGATCGCGGAGCTGAGGATCACGCTGATCGCCGTGCCCAGGCGAAACCCCGGTGGCGTGTCGGTCAGTGTCAGGCGGGCGCGACGGGTGCGCGTCGCACTTTGCGCCTGGGGTTCGATTTCGCGAATGATGGCGGTGGTGGTGATGCTCGGGTCGAGTTGGACAGCCACCTGAAACACCACGTCTTCCGGCAACTGGTCGACCAAAGTATCCGGCAGATCAATTACGGCTTCCTTGATGTCCGGCTGCGCCAGGGTTACCACTTGCTGGCCGGCGCTGACGACTTGCCCGGCTTCGGCGTTCCACGCGGTGACGATGGCTTTGTGATCGGCGCGCAGTTCGACGTAGTTGAGCTGGTCCTTGGCCTGATCGACCGCAGCCTTCGCTTGATCGAGGGAGGCCTGGGTGGTTTTGAGGTCAGTCTGTGCGATGTCGAGTTGCGCCTGGGCGCCCACTCCGCGATCAAACAACTCCTGCTGACGCCGGGCGTTGGCCTGGGCGTTGATGAGTTGCGCCTGGACGCTGGCCAGATCACCCTGGGCGGAGCGCAACTGGTTCTGCTGATCGGTGGGGTCGAGGGTGGCGAGCAACGCGCCCTTTTCGACTTCGGCACCGACATCGACATGACGGCTGGCAATGCGCCCCGGCACCCGGAACCCGACATTGCTTTCATACCGGGCCTGGATACTGCCGGCGAAGCGGCCCAGGCTTTCTTCGTCCAGGGACTGGACCTTGATGGACAGCACCGGACGCACAGGCTCCGGCGGCGGTTCCTTTTTCGAGCAGGCCACCAGCATCACACTGGCGCATACCAGTAACAGACGCTTCATGGCTGGGCTCCCGCGGCTAAATCCTTATAGGTGTCTTCGGCGATTTCCACCTTCACGCCAGGGTGCAGCAACTGGCCGCCAGCGATGACCACTTTTTCGCCACCCTTCAGGCCGGCGCTGATGATCACTTTGCCCGTCAAGTAGCGACCGACGGTGACGGTGTGCAGCTGTGCCTTGCCCTCGTTGTCCACCAGCCACACCGCCGGCTCGCTGAGATTTTTCGTCAGTGCCGACCAGGGCAGTTCGACCGCCGACTTGCCTGGCGTCTGGGCCGTGGCACTCACCACCGAACCGAGCTGCATGCCTTCCGGCAGTCCATTGAGCGTGACTTTGACCTGCACCGTGCCGGTCTGCGCGGAGACGGCCGGGGTGATTTCCCGAACGGTGCCGGTGGTTTTGATCGCGGGGTTGTCGAGCAGGCTGACGACTACCGTTTTATCCTCTGGTGGCTCTTTCAGCAGCGATTCGTAGACGTTGAACACGGCGTCGCGCTCACCGTCCCGGGCCAGGCTGAAAATCGGCACGGTGGCCTGCACCACCTGGCCGACCTCGGCCTGACGCGCGGTAATCACCCCCGGCGCGTCGGCAATCAGCGCGGTGTAGCCCAGTTGTTCCCGGGCGTTGGCCAGTTGCGCCTGGGCAGCCGTCAAGGCGCTTTGGCTGCTGCGCAAGGCGGCTTGGGCGGAATCGAACTCGCTTTGGCTGGTATAGCCCTTGGGCAGGAGTTTTTGCTGGCGAACGAATGCGGCGGCGGTCTGCTTGACCCGGGCCTGTTCGGCAACAACCTGCGCCTGGGCCGAGTCGACGCTGGTTTGCAGGTCCTTGGGATCGAGCTTGGCCAGAACCTGTTTGGCCGAAATACGATCACCGACATCGACTGTGCGCTGGATGATCTTGCCGCCAACGCGGAACGACAGGTCGGTCTGGACCCGCGCCTGAACATCACCGGTCAGGGTCACCGTCGCTGCGTAATCCGCAGGTTTTACCTCTTGTACGAATACCCGCGGACGGTCCTTTTCGACCGGTTTTTTATCGTCACAGGCGCTCAGCAGAACAAGGAGGCTCAGGCCAACCACTGTTTTCAATCCGGGACCCACCATGCAGACTCCTTTGCGTTGCACGAACGTGCCAATGGCGATACGACTGTGAGCGTAGAACAGGGTTCCAAGGGTGCGCCTGACTGCTTCAAATAAAGCGATCACGCCGCGATCCTTGTAGCAGCTGACGAAGCCTCTGTGGGAGTGAGCCTGCTCGCGATGGCGGTGTATCAGCCAACATTAATGCCAACTGAAACACCGCCATCGCGAGCAGGCTCACTCCCACAGAGGCTTCGTCAGCGGGTACAGGGGATCACAGTGTTTCCGACAATAAGGCAAACTGGCGAGCCATGCAGCAGGAAGCTTCCCATGCTCAAAACCCTCGCGGTGGCCAATTACCGCTCGATCAATAAATTGGTGATTCCGCTGGGTCGCTTGAACCTGATCACCGGCCCCAACGGCAGCGGCAAATCCAACCTCTACCGCGCGCTGCGCCTGCTGGCGGAAACCGCTCAGGGCGGCGTGGTCAATGCGTTGGCCCGCGAGGGTGGGCTGGATTCGACCTTTTGGGCCGGCCCGGAAAACATCAGCCGACGGATGCGTAACGGCGAAGTCCCGATCGAGTCGAGCGTACGGCACGGCGCCAAACGCCTGCGCCTGGGGTTTGCCGGGGAGGACTTCGGATACTTGATCAGCCTCGGACTACCCGACTCCAACGGCCACTTCATGCTACCCGGGCACAGTTCACCCATTGCGTCACGTTTCAGCCTTGACCCGCAAATCAAACGCGAATGCGTCTGGGCCGGGCCGTTTTATCGTCCGGCGAGCCTGCTGGTGGATCGCGACGGGCCTATGATCCGTGCCCGAGCCAACCGCAGCTGGGACGTGCTGGCCCAGCACACACCGACTTTTGACAGCCTGTTCGATCAGGTCGGCAGCTTGCGTACTTCGCCAGAGGTTCTGGAAATGCGTGAGTTCATCCGTCGCTGGCGCTTCTACGATCACTTTCGCAGTGACACCGATGCCCCCGTGCGCCAACCGCAACTCGGCACCCGCACGCCGGTGCTGCACCACGACGGTCGCGATCTGGCGGCAGCCTTGCAGACCATCATCGAAATCGGCGACCCCGAGGCGCTGCAAGCGGCCATCAGCGACGCCTTCCCCGGCGCGAGACTGAACATCGAATCGCTGCCCGGTGGACGCTTTGCCATCGAGTTTTATCAGGAAGGCTTGTTGAGGCCCTTGTCGGCGGCCGAGTTGTCGGACGGGACGCTGCGCTATTTGCTGCTAGTCGCAGCGCTGCTGACGCCCAGGCCGCCGACGCTGATGGTGCTGAACGAGCCGGAGACCAGTTTGCACCCGGACCTGTTGCCGGCGTTGGCGCGGTTGATTATTCGCGCTTCCGAGCAGTGTCAGGTGTGGGTGGTTTCTCATGCACGGCGGTTGATTTCGGCCTTGCAGGAGGACCCGGAGTGCAATTGCATTGTGTTGGAGAAGACATTGGGACAGACGGGGATTGTGGGGCAGCGGATGCTGGATGAGCCGGTGTGGTATTGGCCGGATTGATCTGCGCCTGACAAAAAGCATTCGCGAGCAAGCCCGCTCCCACATTTGATCGGGGACGGACGCAAATCTTGACGCAAAAAACTATCCTCCGCATTTGCTGCGGCAGCGGAAGACGACTATTTTTCTTTGCGCTGTAGGAAGGATCTTTTTTTCGGATTCCCCCTCCAAGGATGCACTGCTTTTGGCCAGACTCCCCGGCCGAACCATCACAAGGAAGAGATAAATGGCTGACGTAAAAATGCCACAGCGGCTGGATCCGCAGGACATCGTGAAGTTGTTGATGGCGTTGCGCAGGGCGTTGAATACGCGGGGGTAGTTAGAACCGCCCCTCACCCTAACCCTCTCCCAAGGGGCGAGGGGACTGACCGATGTGTTTGTTCGAAATTCTGCGACCTGCAATTCCGGGTCGAACTCAGGCTTTGAAAAGCACAAAGATGGGCTCCCTTTCCCCCTCTCCCCCGTGGGGAGAGGGCTGGGGTGAGGGGGGGTTCTAAAGCCAGACTAATCCTCGAAAATTTCCGTCCTCAAACAAAAAAACGCCGACGCTGTGTCAGCCGTCGGCGTTTGAAACCTTGAAGGGGTTTACCTCGCGAATCAGAACGCCGGCAATACCGCGCCGCTGTACTTCTTCTCGATGAATGCTTTCACTTCCGGGCTGGTCAACGCTTTGGCCAGTTTCTGGATAGCTACGCTGTCCTTGTTGTCCGGACGAGCCACCAGGAAGTTCACGTAAGGCGAATCTGCACCTTCGATCACCAGCGCGTCTTTAGCCGGGTTCAGACCTGCTTCCAGCGCGTAGTTGGTATTGATCATGTCCAGGTCGACCTGGTCCAGAACACGCGGCAGCATGGCCGATTCCAGTTCCTTGAACTTGAAGTTGTGGGGGTTCTTGGCGATGTCTTTCGGGGTAGCCAAGGCGTTTTTCGGGTCTTTCAACTCGATCAGGCCAGCCTTCTGCAACAGGATCAGGGCGCGGCCGCTATTGCTGCCTTCGTTCGGGATCGCGATGGTTGCGCCGTCTTTCAGCTCAGCCAGGGTTTTGACTTTCTTCGAGTAGCCGCCAAAGGGTTCGACGTGCACGCCGATCACGGTCACCAGGTTGGTGCCTTTGCCTTCGTTGAAGCTTTTCAGGTACGGCAGGGTCTGGAAGTAGTTGGCATCCAGACGCTTCTGGTCGACCTGTACGTTCGGCTGAACGTAGTCGGTGAAGACTTTGATTTCCAGGTCCACGCCTTCTTTGGCGAGGGTTGGCTTGATCAGTTCCAGAATCTCGGCGTGTGGAACCGGGGTCGCCGCCACCACCAGTTTCTCGCCAGCCTGGGCCAGGCCCGCGGTCAGGGCCGCCGCCAATGCGGTGAACAACAGAACCTTTTTCATGCAGTGTCCTTATCGAAAATCACGGTCGTCATCGACGACGGCTTGTTTAGTACAGGTGCCAGTGAAGTGCTATCGCTGGCGTGACGCGGACGATACCGGGATTTTTTATTCCCGAACAATATCTTTTATTCACTTTCATATTCCATTTTGTTCATACAGCTCTAACTCACGCATCTACCCGTAGGAGCAAAGCTTGCTCGCGATTCTGGCGACGCGGTCTGTCTGGAAAACGCTATCGCGGGCAAGCCTTGCTCCTACAAGAGCGCGGTGTTTTTGAGGAGTTGTTTCAAGGCTTCTTTCTCTGCGATGGAACCATTGCCGAGGATTTGCTTCAGTTGCCGCTCAATCTGCACCAATGACGCAGGCGCTTCAGGCAGATTCAAATGCTCGGGCAAAATCTCATCGCCGGTGCTGACCAGCAACGCAAAGTGAATGACGTTTTCCAGCTCCCGGGTGTTGCCCGGCCAACTGTGTTGCTCTAACAGATGCTGCGCGGCTTCGCTGATCAGCGGCACTGGCAGGTCCAGGCGCTGGCTATAGATGCCGAGGAAATATTCGGACAGCGACAGAATATCGCCCACTCGTTCACGCAAGGCTGGCAGTTCAAGCTGGCCTTCGCTGAGGTAGTGGTAGAGCCGCTCATGGAATTTTCCGGCGGCCACCGCTTGGGCCAGGTCGATGCTGGTAGCCGCCACCAGGCGTACGTCCACCGGGCTTGGTTGGTGAGCGCCGACACGGGTGACTTCGTGGTTTTCCAGCGCCGCGAGCAATTTGATCTGGATCGGCAGCGGCAAGTCGCCGATCTCATCCAGGTAGAGCGTCCCGCCGTTGGCAGAACCGAACCAGCCCGCGCGACTGCTGGCCGAACCGCTGTAACTGCCAGCGGCATAACCGAACAATTCCGCATCGGCGTAGGTCGGACTGATCGCGCCGCAGTTGACCGAGACGAACAACCCGCCACGATCACTCGCACGATGGATGTGCCGCGCGAGCAACTCCTTGCCGCTGCCGGTTTCGCCACGGATCAACACCGAGATCGAGCGCGGCGCCAATAGCTCCAGCTCCTGGCGTAACTGACGGGAACGCGGATCGACAAACACCAGCGCCTTGGCGCGAATGCTCAGGGGACTTTTTTCGGCGTCGGGGAAAGTCAGCAATGGCTGACCGAAGGCTTCAAAACTCATGGCAGACTCCCGCCCAAAACCGCCGGGAGACGGTGGGCGTTTTTAAAAAACAAAAGCAAAAAAGAAAAGGTTCAAGCGCGGCGCAAAGCGTGGTGTTCCATTCGGTTTTGCAAGCGATAGAGATAAGCAAAACCCTGCTCCCAGCGTTGGTGACCGGACTTCACATTGATGTGTCCGGCACCCGACAAAATCCCCGCCTCGGCGCCCCAGTTGCGCGCCAGCTCCATCGCACGCGGCGCGCTGACGGCGCTGTCGTTGTCGGAGCTGACAACCTGACTCGGGAACGGCAGCAGGTGGGTTGGAATCGGTGCGAAATTGCGCAGGGCCGGTGCGCAGGTCGCACGCTCGACGTCCGCCGGGGCGACCAGCAAGGCGCCGCGAACCTGACGCAAAAACTGCACGGGCGCCGTCGCGGCCCAATGCGCGACAGTGATGCAACCCAGGCTATGGGCGATCAGGATCACCGGTGTGCTGTCGACGGCAATCGCCTCAGCCAGTGCCGCGACCCAGTCTTCACGACGCGGCGTCAGCCAGTCGGCCTGTTCCACCCGCGCGCTGTTCGGCAGGCTGTTCTGCCAATGGCTTTGCCAATGATCGTCTGGCGATCCTTGCCAGCCCGGCACAATCAGGTAGCGAATTGATTCGTTGCGCATGGGGGAACTCTCCTGCTGCGTGTCTGTTCCTGAGCAAGTATAGGGAGGAGAGTTATATTCGCTAAGGAATAAGAAGCTATTTATTAAGATCTATATGGAATATTAACTCTTCACTGATCGTTCCCATGCTCCGCGTGGGAATGCCTCAACGGACGCTCCGCGTTCGGCTCTAGATGGGACGCAGAGCGTCCCGGGCTGCATTCCCACGCAGGAGCGTGGGAACGATCACTTTACTGAGGACAAAAAAAAGGGACCGCACCCTGCCAAGGAGACGGCCCCGGAAACTCAACATTTGATAGCGCGATGATTGGCTGAAATGGTTATCTAATAAAGGAATATTTAATTACTTTGTTAGATCCAAAACACATATATCAATCAACAATACTGTAACCACCAAGCACCCTGCTTGCGTCATAACGTACCGCCCTTTTGGGTCAGATTGATGACGGGCGCCTTTGCCGTTTTGAGTTTCCGGACACATCGATCAAGCCTGAGCGGCACGCACCTCCTGCTCCTCTGTTGCTTCCTTGCGCACAAATCGATTCGCACGCCCAAACGTCCCGAAATCATTGAACCGCACCCCCATCTCGCGCATCACTTTATGCGCCACCGACACGGTCATCTGACGGATGTAAAACGGTTCCTTCACCACAAAATGATGAATCCCGTGCGTGCTGCCGAAGTTGAAGCAGAACGCCTGCAACGGCCACATCCACCAAGGGTTCAGCACCTGGGTCTGCTGGATCACATTGCCCGGCTCCACGTCACCGTAGTAGTGCATGTTCGAGCTGACGAAATGCAGGCAAAAGGTACGCAACACGTTCGGGCCGATGATCACCACGGCGGCGATATCGATCACCTGCATCACCGCCAAAGTAGTCGCCGACCATTCGATAGGCGTACCCAGCAGATGAGCGATGCCATTGGCCGCATGGAAGCCCAGGAACATGTACCAAGCGCCCCAATGCACCAGCGCCAGCGGCGCGTAGACCTTCAGCGCGCGCTTGATAATGCTGATCTTGTGAGCCCAGGTCCTGGCCCGCAGCATACGAATGAACGCTGACATCACGTTGTCGCCGACCATCAAAAGCCGCGCAAAACCCCAGGGTTCGCCGTTGGTAATGGCGCGCTCTTCCATGTCGGATTCTGTGCCGGAGACTTTGTGGTGATTGAGGTGCAGATGCCGACGAATCCACGGATTGATCGTGCTCGGCCGCGCCAGCCACACCAGTCCCATCATCAGGTTGTGCGGCACGCGCTGTTTGCGGAAGTACATGCTATGAATCAGGTCGTGTTCCAGCTCGTGAGTCAGCGAGGCAAAAAATGCGTTGAGCAACAGGCATGCCCACCACGCCATGTGCCCGGTCATGTAGAGCGTCGCCGAGCCCATCATGCCGATCAGCGCAAAGGCCAGAATGCCCGCGCCCAAGGCGTCCTGATGGTTGAGAATCGGGTAGCGCTGACGCAGTTCGACCCCCTTGGCCAGCACCACTTGGCGAATATGCGCTGATCGCTGAGCAACATTCAGTCGCTGGGGACTTGCAGAAGTACCATGCATGCTTCCATCCTCTGATTATTGATGTTCGCATCCTGCCTTGTGAGCCCTCGCAAAGCGGTAGCCGTGAACGCCAACCTGTTGACCGGAAGCGCCAATCAGCATGACTGAACCGACCTCCCTCGCCAGCTGGACCCGCGCCCTGCGCAAGCAACTCGATGCGCTGGGCCTCGACAGCACCGCCCTGTGCCAACAGGCGGGGCTCGACCCGCAACTGATGGACGACCCGAACGCCCGTTACCCGTTGTCCGGTACCACGCGCCTGTGGGAAATCGCGGTGCAAGTCAGCGGCGACCCGGCGATTGGTTTACGGGTATCGCGCTTCGTCAGCCCCACCACGTTTCACGCACTCGGTTATGCGCTGGTAGCCAGCGGCAGTCTGCGAGAAGTGTTCGAGCGCATCGTGCGTTATCACCAGGTGGTCAGCGATGCCCTGGACCTGGAACTGACTCGCGCCGAGGACCGCTACCGTTTCCGCCTGAAAATCCCGCCAGGCAATCCGGCCCCGGCCTTCGAAGCCATCGACGCCTTCACGGCGATTTACGTACGCACCTGCCGCAACCGCCTGGGCCGCGATTACGCCCCGCTGGCGGTGTACCTGCGTCGTCCGGAACCGGCGGACCCGCATCAATGGCACAAAGTCTTCCGCTCACCGGTGTACTTCGCCGCCGATGAAGACCGACTGGAATTCGCCGTCGTGGACTTCGACAGCCACCTGGACGACGCCAACCCGGAACTGGCCGAGCACAACGAAACCGTGCTCAAACGCACCCTCGCCCAACTCAAACCCCTGACCTGGGAACGCAAGGTTCGCGACGCCATTGAGGAGCAATTGCCTGAAGGCGAGCCCAGCGCCGAACACATCGCCCAAGCCCTGCACCTGAGTTTGCGCAGCCTGCAACGGCATCTGGCGGACGAAGGTTGCAGGTTCGATACGCTGCTCAACGAGAGTCGCGAGAACCTGGCGCTGCTGCATTTGCGCGATCCGCAATGCTCATTGAGCGAGATCAGCTATCTGCTGGGATTTGCCGACACGAGCAGCTTCAGCCGCGCGTTCAAGCGCTGGACCGGGATGACACCGGGGCAGTTTCGGGATGGGTTGCGGTAGAAGATCCCGGAGGAGTGTTGCTTCGTCTGGCCTCATCGCGAGCAGGCTCGCTTGTATGGTAGGACTTGAAGGGAGGAGGAGGGACAAGGCTCGATTCTGACTGTTGACGCAGTACAGACCGTGGGAGATTTCGCCCCTCCTCCTTTCACCCAAG